>Ga0180009_10006044_pt1 | contig 12809 bp, 10 predicted proteins | sample OS_PC_MetaG_FD_123537 | JGI IMG/M metagenome (GOLD analysis project Ga0180009, IMG submission 123537) | Groundwater microbial communities from the Aspo Hard Rock Laboratory (HRL) deep subsurface site, Sweden - OS_PC_MetaG | ecosystem: Environmental > Aquatic > Deep subsurface > Groundwater...
GGAATACTTCAAAATTCGACATTCCTTGTTCAGAATTCTGCGGTTCTAAAACCATCTTAAATTTCAACATATTACAAATGTGCGAGATGAATTCTTAAAATGAACCAGTAAGAATCTAAACCATGACTCACAGCCTGCATCGAGAAGGATCGCCGGATTCACTGGAAGAGGATTATGTGTTGTTCATTTTCCCTGCCAGGGGATTCAATTATTCCGGAAGCACACCCAAAGTGCGTCGGCTCATGGAATTCCGAAAAACTGCTGTCCGATCTCATGCCTCTTTACACATTACATCGATGGTAGATAAACAATCCCCATCGACAAATCGCCTTGCCAGATTTTGGGTTGAATGTTAAGATTTTCTATCGTAAAAACCATCACCTTGATCAGTTGCCCCTTATATCCAGCAGAACACTAAACGGAACGGAAACAGGAGGAGGAGAACATGCGGCAAAATGCGATTAAAAGAAAGCTTAAAAACGGTGAATTTGTATTTGGAACCATGATTAAGGAATCCACCCGGATCGGCATCGTCGATATTTTAGAATTAGCGGGGTTTGACTATCTTGTCATCGATATGGAACACGCCACTTACGATATGCCCATGATTGCAGATATTCTGCAATATGCCAGAAAATCAGACATAACCGGGGTCGTCCGGATTCCGGTGTTGAATTATTCAAATGTGTCCAAAGCACTGGACATGGGGGCTGAAGGCATATGGGTTCCCCATGTCGATACGGTTGAGGAAACCGAACAACTCGTACAGTATGGAAAATACCCGCCCGAAGGGAAGCGGGGTGCTGCGGTTCCGCCTTTCCGGATGAAGGAAATGAAAGCTGCCGAAAACGCTGTTGCTTATTTCAAAGGATGCAATGAAGAAGTGCTCCTCATTGCCCAAATGGAAAGTCGTCAGGCAATAGGCGATGTTGACAATATAGCCGGAGTTGACGGCATCGATGTATTGATGATGGGTACCCAGGATCTGAGCATGGACATGGGGTATACCGCCCAGGGAAACCATCCGGAGGTTGTGGCTGCGGTGCAAAAGGTGGTGGATGCGTGCAAAAAAGCAAACATCGCTTCCGGAAATCATATCGCAAGCATTGAGCAGCTCCGGTACTGGATGGAGCAGGGGATGCGGATGATCACCTATACCTACCCGCCCACGTTTATTATCGACCGGGGTCAGGAAGCCATCAAATCCCTGAAAGAGGGGATTGTGGATTAACTAAACCGTAAAGGGTTTCATGATACATGGTTACGGACAACAACAAGTTGCCCAGCGAGTTCTATTCGCAGTTTAAGATCTTTCACGAATTGATGTCCAACAAGGTTCGTGAGATCTTGCTGGTATCCAGCCCCTATGATGCATTCATCATGGAGGAAGACGGGAGTCTTGCTTCAAGGATCATCAATGAGTACAGCGGATTAAACTTGAGCTTGCCGCCACGGGTGACTCGTACCCCTTCCGCCTTAGAAGCCCTGAGCATATTGGATAAAAAGCGATTCGATCTTGTTATTACCATGCCCCATCTGGAAGAGATGGACGCGTTCTCCTTGGGTGCGGAGATTAAGAAGAAAAAGCCGGAACTTCCGGTTATTTTGCTGGCCCATAGTCCCAGGGGAATTTATCCGATACCCGAAGAGGTGTCGGGAGGAGGAATCGATAAGATCTTTATCTGGTCCGGCAATTCGGATCTTCTCCTGGCATTGGTCAAGAATACCGAAGATCACCTCAATGTGGAAACGGACACTCGAAAAGCGATGGTCCGGGTGCTTATTCTCGTTGAGGATTCTCCGGTATACTACTCATCGTTCCTGCCCCTTATGTACAAAGAGGTGGTTAAACAGACCCTTTCGGTACTCACCGTCGGTCTAAACGAGGATCACCGCCTTCTGCGGATGCGGACCCGACCCAGGATCCTGCTTGCGGGAACCTATGAAGAAGCCATCGAATTCTACGGGAAGTACCGCAAATACCTATTGGGGATTTTGTCGGATACCCGGTTCCCCAAAGACGGCCGACTGGTTGATGATGCCGGTTTGATGTTATTATCCGAAGTACGGAAAGACATACCCGATCTGCCGCTGGTTCTTTTCAGCTCACAACCCGAAAATCGAAAGAAAGCCGAAGATATATCCGCCACTTTTCTGGATAAGAATTCTCCCCACCTCATTTCGGAGCTTCATGATTTTTTTCAAACCCATCTCGGGTTCGGGGATTTCATCTTCCGCATGCCGGATGGCACGGAAATCGATCGGGCCTCCGATCTTAGATCCCTTGAAGCGAAAATATCGCAAATACCGGACCCATGCCTCCTTCACCATGCCCACCGGAACCATTTTTCAAAATGGATCATGGGGCGGTCTGAAATCGCTCTTGCATCCAAGTTCAGAGAAACCCGGGCCAGTGAATTCACCAACACGGATGACATGCGGCATTGGATTATTTCCAACATCCACACCCTTAGGATGTGGCAGCAAAAAGGGGTCGTTGCGCGGTTTAACGCTGAAAACTATGACGCCGATATCAACGATTTTGTAAAAATCGGACAAGGGTCTTTAGGCGGAAAGGCCAGAAGTCTTGCTTTTATGTCGGCATTACTTCAGGAGGATGCAAGAATTTATGAAAAGTTTCCGAATATCCACATCAAGATTCCAAAAACACTGGTCGCGTGTACCGATGTATTTGAATCGTTTGTAAACGAAAATGATTTACTTCACCTGGCAAATGAAGAGTTTCCGGACGATGAAATCGCACCATTGTTTATGAATGCGAGCCTTCCACGATCCCTCATCAGTGATCTGGAAACATTTCTTTCACAGGTAAAGTATCCCTTGTCCGTCCGGTCGTCGAGCCTGCTCGAAGATGCGCAATTTCAACCCTATGCCGGCCTTTATTCCACCTATATGATCACCAACAGTCATGAAAAGGTATCCGTAAGGCTCAACCAGCTGATGACGGCGATCAAGCTGGTTTATGCCTCCACCTACTTCGAGGGACCGAAAGCCTTTTCCCGGTCTATTTCAAACCAGCCGCAAGAGGAAGCAATGGCGGTCATTATTCAGGAACTTGTAGGAGAAAATCACGGGGATTTTTTCTATCCGGCCGTCTCCGGGGTCGCGCAATCTCACAACTTTTATCCGGTTTCCTATATGAAACAGGAAGACGGTATTATTCACATTGCACTGGGTATGGGGAAAACAGTGGTAGAGGGTGGTAAAACCGTACGTTTTTCACCGAAATACCCGAATATGATCCCGCAGTTTTCAAACGTGGACGATATTATGAACAACGCCCAGCGTTTCTTTTATGCGCTGAGAATGAATGACTATCCGGAACACCTCGGTTTTTCCCTCAATTCAAACCTGGAGAAAAGAGAGATTGACGATGCCGAATCGGAATATCCCATAAAACTGCTTTCAAGCACCTATTCTCCGGAAGAACATCGCCTCCGGGATTCCGGGTACCTTCCCGGTCCGAAAATTCTCACTTTTGCGCATCTCCTCAAATATGATTTGTTCCCGCTGCCTGAACTACTGACGGAATTACTCGAACTTGCTCGTAAAGGATTGGGATGCCCGGTTGAAATCGAATTTTCAGTAAACCTAAAATCCGATGAAGCGCTGAAAAACGAATTCTGTTTTCTACAGATGCGGCCCATGGCTGCCGAGGAAGAGCGGTTTGAGATAATAATTTCCGATCAGGAATTTCAAGCGGCATTCTGTCGTTCCAAACAGGCATTGGGCAACGGGAAGAATGACAAAATTGCCGATATTGTCTATGTGAAGCCGGAAGATTTCAAGAAGGAAGCGACAGTCCAGATCGCCTCAGAGGTCAGAAAAATCAATGCTTCACTGGTCAAAGAAAAAAGACCCTATCTGCTTGTGGGACCCGGCAGGTGGGGAACCGCAGACCGATGGCTCGGAATTCCGGTGCGTTGGCAGGATATTTCGGGCGTCAGTGCCATGATAGAACTCCGCAACCGGCAGCTAAGAGCAGATCCTTCCCAGGGGTCGCATTTCTTTCAGAATATAACCTCTTTGGGAATTCCCTATGTCACGGTTACCGAAGATGCCGAGGATTTTTTTGACTGGAAGTGGATTGCTTCTCTGGCCGCCGTACAGGAATCATCATACATACGCCATATCCGTTTGGATCGACCCTTTACGTTAAAGATTGACGGGAAAACCTCACAGTGCGTGATGGTAATCGACTGAATGAAATCTGCTCTCAGTGAAAATGTTTTAGGGGGTGAGAATGTCCGATATTTTGACCGTGATAAAAGATAGAGATCCCGATGAAGTGGAATATTATCAGGCCGTTAAAGAGGTCATCGATTCGGTGAAGCCGGTTTTGGATCAAAATCCTGAATACAGAAAAGACGCGGCCTTTGAGAGACTCATCGAGCCCGAACGGGTGATTACGTTTCGGGTGCCTTGGAAGGACGATTACGGAAATGTACATGTAAATAGAGGTTTCCGTGTTCAAATGAACAGCGCTATCGGCCCGTATAAAGGCGGGCTGCGATTCCATCCCTCGGTCAACCTGAGCATCATCAAATTCCTGGCATTTGAACAGGTGTTGAAAAATGCATTGACCACCCTTTCCATTGGAGGCGCCAAGGGCGGATCCGATTTCGAGCCAAAAGGAAAATCCGATGCTGAAGTGATGCGGTTCTGCCAGAGTTTTATGTACGAATTGTATAGGCACATCGGGCCAAACACCGACATTCCGGAGGGAGATATCGGGGTCGGTCTTCGGGAAATCGGATACCTCTACGGTGCGTATCGGAAACTGACCAATGAATTTACCGGTGTGCTGACGGGAAAGGGTCTCGGATGGGGCGGAAGTCTCATCAGACAGCAGGCGCCGGGATACGGCGTTGTCTATTTTGCTTCTGAAATGCTTTCCACCCGAAATGACAGTCTGGAAGGGAAAACCTGTCTCATATCCGGTTCCGGAAATGTCGCCCAATATACAGCCGAAAAACTCCTGGACATGGGCGCCCGTGTCCAGACCCTGTCCGACTCGTCCGGATATATTTATGATGAACTGGGGATCGACAGCGAAAAACTCGAATATATCAAACACTTAAAGAATGTCCGAAGAGGGAGAATCGTTGAATACACGGAGAAATATCCCCACGCCGTCTACAGTGAAACCGATCCGGTACTCGACTACAACCCCCTTTGGGAGCATTGGGCGGATTGTGCATTCCCCTGCGCCACCCAGAATGAAATCCGGGCGAAAGACGCTTACAATCTGATCAATCACGGTGTCAAACTCCTCTGTGAAGGGGCGGATATGCCCTGCACGCCCGAAGCGGTTACCATCTTCCTGGACAAGAGGATTCTATATGCCCCGGGCAAAGCTTCCAATGCCGGCGGTGTTGCCGTATCCGGGATGGAAATGGCGCAGAACAGTATGCGGTTGAACTGGACGGCTGAGGAAATTGAAGACCGCTTGAGAAAAATAATGAAAGGAATTCATCAAACCTGTCTGGATGCTGCAGAGGAATACGGCGAAACGGGTAATTACCATGCGGGAGCAAATATAGCCGGTTTTGTGCGAGTGGTAAATGCCATGCAGGATCAAGGCCTGGTCTAACTCTTGAGAGAGCCTCAACAAAGCTGCTCAAAGAAGTGCCTAAAATTAGAAGTGCCTAAAATGCCTAAAGTTGTGGAATTCTATCCTTTTTATAAAAAAAGATAGAGCAAAGCGATACCTTAACTTTAGGCACTTCAAACTTTAGTTCACTTGTAACTTTATGCGTTTACCCTGGTTGTTATCAACTTTCGATTGACACTTGAAAATGTTTTCTGTTATCGACTAAAGGCCGATAACCGCATGACCGATATAACAAAGAAGCCTGAAAATTATTGTTGAACTGACTTATTTTATGGACATGTCCAACAAAGACAAACTTTCAACCCTGCTTAACGGTCGAAAGATTTTTGTTATCGGTCCCCAGCGGCTCCTTAACCGTCTTCTTGTTTACTATTTAGAAGCCGCCACAGGGGCAACCTGCATCGAGGGCGGCGACCACGAAGTCTACAATCCCCTACATCATGATGGCGATATGAGGCTGCTGTTCTTAATTGATTGCAAGGGAAGAGATATGGACTCCTTTTTATTGGAGTTTGAACCGCTGAAAAAAATGATCAATTCAAAGCATTACGTGGCCCCGTTTAGCGTCAACCCGGATTTGGGAGAAGAGGAAAAAGCGCTGGAACACGGTATCCGGGGGTTTTTCTATGAACAGGAGACTTTGGAGCAGCTGGAGAAAGGCATTCGGGTCATCTTTTCAGACGAGCTTTGGGTGTCAAGAGAGATCTTAACCAAACACATACTAAACAGCACCGGACGAAAACCGCAAACGAAAAAAACATCTCCGGTTCTCACTGCCAGAGAATATGAAATCCTCACGCTAATTGCAGCCGGAGCAAAGAATGAAGAGATCGCCAACAATCTCTACATCAGCCCCAACACTGTCAGAACCCACATCTACAATATTTTCAAGAAAATAAACGTTCCAAACCGCCTGCAGGCCGCCCTCTGGGCTGTTCAGAATCTCTAACCTGGGTTAAGCGGTTCAACGTTCAACGTTCAGAGTTAAAAAACCCTAATCAACTATTATTAAAGGATTCTTGTCTCTAATTTCTTGTAAAACCTTCTCACTCAATGGGTTATGTTGATAATTCCAAGTCTTGAAAGAAATTGTTTCCAGTGTCAATCGGTTATAACCTTTGAACCCTGAACTTTGAACTCAGAACCGATCAGTTTAAGTCTAATACTAACTACGTATAATTTGCCAAAAAGTACGATGCTTAAAATACGTATCAAAATCATACAATCAGCGTATTGTAATATATTTGATACAGTGTACAAAGGAAACTATACTGAACGAGCACAAACGTATTCCGAAGTCTACTGAAAGTTAACTGATGAAATGGAAAGAAAAAAGAAAACTGGAACGGTTTGCCCTCGAGCTGCCGGCTCAAATCAGTCTGATGAGTTCGAACGTCGAAGACAAAATCGAAGTTAAAACCGGCAATATTTGTTCCGGTGGTGCGTTTTTCAATATGTTTCGTCCGTTGCCGGTCGGCACGGCGGTTCGAATAACGCTTCAGTTGCCGCTCAGTAGATTCGATTCACTTAAAGATTATTGCAAAAGTTCACAGATCCAGATGACCGGTAAGGTGTCACGGTGTGAACAATCGGGAATGTCGGTCCTATTTGATACTGGATATCAGATACATCCGTTTAAAGATAAAAATGCATCGGGTCTGAATTAATCACAATTCCTGTTTCGTCACGATCACCTGGCCTTTCTTCCGTTCCGCTCTTAAAACGAAATCGTACATATCCCGCTGGAGGCACAACACCGGATCTTCCGGCGGGTAGTAGGGCTTTTTGCGTTGAAGGAATTTTTGAGCGTGTTTGTTGAAAACGATCTCTTTTAACGCCTCGCGATGGTCATATTCACCTTGTCCCAATAAGTGCGCGATATAGCGGGCACACCATTCATCCTCCGGAGCGATTTCCTTTAAATTCCAGCCCATGGCCACTATGCTCACCCGATCCGGGTTTTTGGAATGAATGTAAGCAGCAATGGACTTTGACAAAGCAAAACTTCCGAGCAGAACTTCATCGGCATTTTCCAGGGCAGCCAGCGCTCCCTGAACACCCGAAGAGGTTCTTTGAACGACGACTTTGCCTTGAAAGATGGACGGGTCCTGACTTAACAGCTGACTGGGAGAATTCCCGAAATCGAACCCTTCGATGGGAGCGCCCCCAACTTCCCCGATCAGAATGAGATTCGGATCTTTTTCCTTAAGCGCGAAGGCGTCCTCGGGAGTAGCCACAAGCACCGAATATTTGATGCCGAAGGAAAAAAGCAGTGGAGCACAAGTGAACGCTCGAAACACATCGATGACCACAGTCAGGCCACGGGCATTCATAGCTCCGGTATTCAGACTGTCACAAGTTATCTTCATAATATGATGTTAAACCTCCAATCTTTTTGTTCACGCAATGAGAAAGGTTCTCAATGCCTCAAAAGCGAAATTGATGATCCGGGTTCGGGTGTCATGAGCTATTCCGCCGATTTGAATATGGCGACAGACCGAGTGGCCGGAAGCATATATACCGATATATGTGTTTCCGGTTCTTTCACTAAAGGGGCCGACATCCGGATCTTCATCACCGATAACCGCCAAGCCGATATCGCATCCCAATTCCTCTGCGATTTGACGGGCCAGTGCTTCGGCATATTCTTCCGTGAGTTCAGGATTCATGGCTGATCCAGGGAAAAAACGCGCCCCTGTTTTTTTAAGCGACAGCACCAGGGCATTTACTAAAATATCCAATCCCGAAGGAACCGAGGTAAGCCGGGTTGCGAGCTGACCGCCGGTATGGGTTTCAACCACGGCAAGTTTACGTTTTGATTGAGCGATATGATTCACCACCGCCTGTTCGATGGTGTCGCTATCGACACCGAAGATAATATCTCCGACGCGACTCCGAATTTCCGATTCCATATCATCCAGAATTTTTTCTGCAGCTTGAAGACTGTCTGCCGTAGCAGAAACGCGGATATCAACAGAGCCCGGGTGAGCCGCGAGCCCGACAACAGGGTTTTTTGAATGTTCAAGGTCTCCGATCATGCGGTCGATGTTGCTTTCTCCGATACCGGAGGTTCGCAGCACGCGGGTTTTAATGATCGTCTTGAGGTCAAATTCTTTTCGCAGGTACGGCACCACGTTGTTTTCAGTAAGGTGGTAAAGTTCACGCGGAACACCGGGGAGAGAAATGACGACGCTGCCATTGAAATGAACGATGAATGCGGGTGCGGTACCCACCGGGTTTTCAATGGGGATAGCATTTTCAGGTACGTATGCCTGCAGCTTGTTGTTTTCTCCCAAGACCAGCCCCCTGCGGTTAAAAAAGGCTTCGATTTGACGGAGCAGGTGTGGATCCATGATCAGCTTCTGGTCGGTTGCTTTGGCCACCGCCTCTCTGGTTTTATCATCCACCGTGGGTCCGATGCCTCCTGAGGTAATGACGATGTCCGATTGTTCCAGGGCATTGCGTATAACTGAAGCGATGCCGTCCAGGTTATCTCCCACCGTTGTTTTTCTTCGAACATCGACACCGATGGCTGCCAACTGCCGTGCCAGGAAAGATGCGTTGGTATCAACAATTTGACCGAGCAAAAGTTCGGTCCCGATCATCACAATTTCAGCTCTCATAAGCGGTCCCACTTTTCTATTCCGAATATTCGGTAATTCAACTCCACAGTTTAATCGATCAACAAAAAAAGCATATCGACTACACTTATCGCTTCAAAAATCATTAATCAAGTGCCCGGTAGAACAACATTCAGACATTGCTCGTGGAAGATGTTTATGGGTTGACATCATGTCCAATGCCATGTGAGTCTTGATGCGATAAAGAAAACAGTCCAAATAAAGGGTCAAAAGGAGCAACCAGATGGCGAAAAAAATCGGGTTTATCGGACTCGGGATTATGGGAAGCCGGATGGCGGTCAATCTTCAAAAAGCGGGATATGATTTGGCGGTGTTTAACCGCACACCTGAAAAGGCGGAAACGCTTCTCAAAAACGGGGCCACGTGGTGTGATACACCGGCTCAACTGGCAGAAGATATTGATGTGCTTTTTACCATGCTGGCACACCCGGAGGCGGTGAGCCGGACGGCATTGGGAGAAAACGGGCATCTGGATTCCCTGAAACCGAATACCGTATGGGTCGATTGCAGTACGGTAAATCCGTCATTTGCCAAAGAGATGGCAAAAGAAGCTGGGAAGCGCAGGGTGAGACATGTTGATGCACCGGTTTTCGGCACCAAGAAACCGGCGCAGGATGGAACCCTCGCTTTTTTTGCGGGCGGAGAAGAAAGTGATGTCGAAGCCATTAAACCCTACTTCGATACCATGGGAAGCTCGGTAAAATATGTGGGGGGTCATGGTATGGGAGCTTCCATAAAGATGGTGGTGAATGTGATGCTGGGCCAGAACATCGTAATGTTCTCAGAGGCCATCGCTTTGGGTCGTTCGCTCGGTTTGTCACAAGACATGATGTTCGAAACATTGCTGGGTGGACCCATGGCGGCACCGTATTTATCGATCAAGTCGGAAAAAATAAAAGAGGGACTATACGAAGCCGACTTCCCTCTAAAGTGGATGCACAAAGATTTGCATCTGGTGGCCCAGACCGCATTTGAAAACGAAATTCCAATGCCATCGGCCAATGCAATCAAAGAAATTTTTGCAAAAGCAGAGCAAGCCGGGCTGGGTGAAAAGGATTTTGCAGCGATATTTGATTACATTGGATCTGATAAGTAGATGAAAAACGGATAGAAAGGAGCGATGATCATGTCGGCTATTCTATTTTTACTGCTTGCACTGGCTGCAGGAGCCTGTCTTCCGACTCAGGCCGGTATCAACACCCAGTTGAACCAATGGGCTCGGTCTCCTGTATTAACTGCAGCCATATCTTTTGCGGTGGGAACTGCCTCACTTGCGGTTTATGCCCTTGTGTCCCGGATTCCACTGCCGCCAATCTCTGCTATTTCCAAATACCCGGTATGGATATGGGCCGGGGGTTGCTTCGGGGCCTTTTTCGTGGCTTCCTGTGTCGTTCTTGCCCTTCGCCTGGGAGCAGCTACTATGGTGGCGCTTATTGTTACCGGTCAGATGACGGCCGGTATCTTGCTGGACCATTACGGTCTCATCGGATATGCGACCCATCCACTGACCCTGTGGCGACTGGTAGGTGTTGCGCTTATGGTGGGAGGGGTGATACTGGTGAGGTGGTTTTGAAACCGCAACCTTCTTCACGAAATCGGGTGAAGCGCTTGCTGCCGAGCGGGGACGGTTCGTCGCTGGTTAGGCTTCTGTATCGATGATTTTTCCACCTAAGACATTGAAGTCTTTGGTCTTGGTTTGTTCCAGTTCCCTTATTTTGTGCGTAATTTCACGGAGTTCTCCAATGGTAAGGTTACCCCACCGCAATCTCCTTAAATAATCGATATTTCTTGATTTCAACGCATACCGGATGTCACCCCCCATTGTGGGATCCGTTGTTTCTTCAAGCCCCTCCTTGTCGTCCCAGTTACCCATCAAACGCGGCTCTTTAATCATTTCTCTGGAGACTTCTTTTAGATCTTGTTCTATCTTTGGGTTTTTGCCTGAATCCTCAGGAGCAGTGGATCTACCGTCTTCTTTATTAAACACATTCGGTACTGAATGTCCAGAGATTGGGGGCGGAAAGCCATTGCCTGTGATTTCCATGATGCTCCTCCATAAGATTATTTAACCACATCCATGTTTTTAAAAATATCGTCTTTTTATTCGAGAAACTTTAGCGATATGTTCCTGCATTTTATGAGAAAATGTAAAAAATCGGTTTTTTTAATATGGCAAAAAAATATTGACACGTTTAGCATTCCATTTTAGATAAATGTAAACGTTTACCATAATACGGAGTTTTGTAGAAAGTGGCAAATATACAGGACGTTGCAGCCAGAGCCCATGTGTCTATCGCTACCGTGTCACGGGTGCTCAATGAAAGCGATCATAAGGTCAGCAAAGAGACCCGGAAACGCGTGCTTAACGCCATTCGGGAGCTCGACTACCGGCCCAATGCACTGGCTCGCGGTCTTTTAATGAAAAAGACCAAAACCATCGGAATCATCATACCCGATATTTCAAACCCGTATTACGCGGAAATTGTTCGAGGAATGCAAGACATGGCCGACCGCAACGGCTATGATGTTATTCTACAAAACACGGATCGGAGTCAGGATCGTATCGTCAAGTCCATATATCTTTTCAGGGAAAAAATTGTCGACGGTGTGATTTTCAGCGGCGGAATCATTCATGGGTACGGGCCGCTGTCGGCGCTCAAGGAACTTAGGGAACGCGTTGTTGTTATCGGCCGTCATGAGGTGAATTTTCCCGCAGCCCTGGTGGATAACATCGGAGGCGCATCAGAAGCGATACAACACCTGATAGACCTTGGGCATAAGAGCATCGGATTTATCGGAGGACCTGAAAACTCGACGACCATGATCGATCGGTTGAAAGGATATGAAAGCTCACTGGCGCAAAATGGATATCCAATGGATCACACATTGTTGAAATGGGGTGATCTCAACCCCGAAAGCGGTTTCGAGGCAACGAAACATCTTTTGGAACAGAAGAATCGACCCAGTGCCATCCTGGCCGGAAACGACCAAATGGCCTTCGGAGCCGTTCATGCAGCGAGACAACTCGGGTTTAAGGTGCCGAAAGATCTGGCAGTGGTAGGATTTGACGACGTGCCGCTGAGTGCCTATTTCGAACCGCCGTTGACTACGGTCAAAATTCCTCGATACCGGCTCGGTGAGGGTGCCATGGAGATGTTGATCGATCTCATCCAGGAGAAGGAATTCAATCGGATTCGATGGTTTAAAACAAAACTCATTATAAGAGGAACCACCGCTATCAGGAATTGAATAGACTCATAATCAACAGGATACAAGTTAGGGGCTCCGCCCCAAATGGAATGTTGGAATACTGGAGTGCTGGAATAATGATACAAGGCATTCTGATTCTATGGAAATTCGAAAGGAGGTTACCAACCAGGAGTAGAAAGGACTCATTTATCAATCGTATTTAATTCTGCTATGTCAAATTTAAAAAAGATGAGGTTTCAGGTTTCGGGTGTCAGGTTTCAGAAAGGAAAAGCAGGCGAACTGACACCTGAACACTGACACCTGACACCAAAAACTCGCAAAAA
>Ga0180009_10006045_pt1 | contig 12808 bp, 16 predicted proteins | sample OS_PC_MetaG_FD_123537 | JGI IMG/M metagenome (GOLD analysis project Ga0180009, IMG submission 123537) | Groundwater microbial communities from the Aspo Hard Rock Laboratory (HRL) deep subsurface site, Sweden - OS_PC_MetaG | ecosystem: Environmental > Aquatic > Deep subsurface > Groundwater...
CGAGTAGTAATTACTTTGGTCTTGCCTGTGCCGGCTCCGGCAATAATAAGTAAGGGACCGTCACTATAAGTAACGGCTTTTTTCTGTTCTGGATTTAATCTTTTAAGAAGATTCATTATTTAAAAATAAGCCTAATGGCAAAAATAAGCAGTTCACGGACTATTTCTAAAGCAATAAAAGCGGCAATGGGCGAAAAATCAATCATTCCGAGAGGTGGGATGATTTTTTGAAATGGCAGAAGAATTGGGTTAGTGATATTGAAAAGAATTTGAATAAAAATATTGTCCTCGGAGATTCGAAACCAAGAGAGCAGAATTCTGATAAATAAAGCGATGATCAGAATGTTAAAGAAAATGTCAATAAAAAGAGTTAAAAAATTGGCCATCAGTCGAATTATATCAGAGATTAATTATCTTTCAAACTCAAAAAAATATGTCGACACATCGGCATCTACACATCGGAGGTGTAAATGCCGATGTGGGGGTTATTTATTCTAATGTCAGTTCATTGATTTCTTCATTCGATCTAATGTAATCTTGGAAGTCTTTGATGAAATAATTATATTCCTTCATTGATTGGAAATAAGCTAAAATATTTTTTGGTTGGGATAATCTTGTTTTTGTTTCGGATAGATATAATGCGAAGGAGGACCAGTCGTAATCTTCAGGGCTTGAAACCAATCTTGAGGTGAGTGGGTTTAGGTGTATGTATCTTGATAAATGCATAAATTGCTCATCAGTTTTGATTTCTTTTGATTTAAATTTTCCTTGGAATATAGGCCCCACCCTGTCATATTTGATATTGAAATATTTTGTATAGCTATCGAGAGAGTATCTCATAAAATTAGTGATCCCAAAATCTAAAATTTGCTTCGCGATCAAATGAAAATGATTTGGCATAAGACAAAATGAGAGGATTTCTACCTGCGGTTTTTTTGGTTTTTCTGATAAAATCTCGATTAATTTATCCTTATTAACCTCGGAAATTTTTAAAGTCACAGCTCTATCAAGATAATAAGCAAAGGTATTAAGCAATCGCTGATAGTCGTAATTATTATTGAAGATCCGTTGCTTCGCTACACCTCGATTGTAGAGATGATATAGATTGCCATTGATAAAATTTCTACTCTCCATTTTTTGATTTAATTGTATATTTTTATTATAAATTACCTACACATCGGTGTCTACACATCGGATGTGTAAATACCGATGTGGGGCAAAATAAAAAAGGCGGCGCGGCTGTGTCAGTGATTCTGTGCAGATTGACACAATCCGTGCCGCTCTATTGGAACTACTCATCGGCGAAGACGAGACCGAACTCATTGCGTAGCCAGAGTTCGTCCTCGCGGGGTTGCGATACGTCTTGGTAGTCGGCGACACTTCCCTCGATAGCGAATGGGTCAAACCAGATGTTCTTCATGCCATCGGGGGCTCGTTGATACACCTCGAAATGAAGGTGTACTTCATCCCACGATGGTCCCATCGGAGAATCAGGTCCTTGGGGCGGAGTTCCCCAGTAAAGACCGGAATCGCCCATGTATCCGATGACCTGACCTCGCTTGATCTCTTTCCATCCAGGAATTTCTTGGCCGTTGGGTTGGTAGATGAACGTCGGGTCCCAACCATCATTGGTTTGGGTTGGTTTGATGCAAGGAATGTCTTCGGCGATTCGCTCAAGATGCCCGTACTGCGTGTATACCCCCTGTTCTGGATGCCAGATTTGGACGAATCTCCCTAGCGCCATGCCGATTGGCTTCCCCTCATAGTTAATAGGGTTAGGTTTTTGGTGGTAGGAGGCAATCACCCAACCATCAGCAGCTGCGAGGATAGGCGTGTTTCTCTCGGCATCAAAGTCAATACCACGATGCTTAATGTGTCCATGGATGGCTTGTTCTTCCGCGGAATAAGTCCATCCTTCACTGATGTAACACTTCGTGCCCCTGGGGAAGGGCAGGGCGAGGAAAGGTCGAATCTCTGTGCCCTGGGCAGAGGTTGATGGTCCGACTTTCCCCTGTTTGTTCAGACAGCCGACCAGGAGAAATCCGAAAACAGCGAACGGGAGAAGCTTCAAGCCTCTCGCCTCCTTCTTGGTGTGGAGTGTTTAGTCTCTCAGACTTGTTTTATGATAGTATTAGAGTGATCTTTTGTCAACTAAAAGTAATTACGACACTCCGTATCCTACACTCCGTAAGTGTAGAAGCGGGAGTGTCGTAAGTAATACTCTTTTATAATTAATTCTAATTCATAATTAATTCTAACAAATCTCACGATCGTGAAGTTTGTTAGAACTTTTTAGGCGACACTTAAGCGAGAGTTTCGTAAGTAAAGTGAGATGATAAATTCAGTTGATTGAGAGTTTTGATTTTTGGAGATAAGCTAAAAAATATTTTAGCCCAAAATAAAGGCCAAAAATTGCGCCGGTGTAAACCAAGTCTCCCAGAATCGTATTTCTAAAAAACGGCAGGGCCAGATAATAACAATTAATTAAACCTTGTAAATTTTTGGCGTACATAGGCGTAAATAGAAAAACAGCTAAATTTGTAATTAGATAAAATTGAAGCGAAGCCAAAAGCGAAACCCCGACTCCATTTGATAGATTTTGGTGATTTTTGAGATATCTGCCCAAAAGCGTGGCAATAAAAAAACTTAGATAAACCGCCAGCATCACTAATGGCGCGTAGAAACCGATAATGGTGTCGGAAAGAAGCATCGCAATAATAGGAACACCATATCTTAATAATTTATTTTTAAAGACAAAAGCGGAAAATATACCGACCGCGGCAATAGGAGCAAAGTTAGCCGGATGAGGCAAAAGTCGTGAAGCAACCGCAAAAATTATTAAAACTATAGCCAACAGTTCTTCTTTTTTTAAAACAAATTTTTTCATAAAATTTCTTTTAATAACGAAAATCAGCTTCAGCATATTTCCACTCAATAATATCATTGGGCTCGGTGATATATCCGCTCGCGCCTACTTCGGACAAGCGGCCATTAATGTAGAGTGACCAGAAGTATTCATAGCCCTTAGTCCGACAAACCCCACCGATGCAATCAACGAATATCCCCAAGTTTCCTCCCCAATCGGTATATTCTATGTCGTCTTTTGTAATTCTTTTCAAGAGTTCGAAAGCGTTTTCGCCAGAGATATAATCAGTGGCATAATTTCCGGCTCTTCTGCCAGCATTAATTTTAGTGACGACTTTTATTTTTTGAGTTGGAGTTTGAGCCGCAGGGATATTTTTTATCTCCGGAGTTTCAGGGACTTGAGTCGTAAACGATGTCTTGCTTGGGCTTGGACTTACTACATTTTGTGTCTGGTTATCATCAACCGCCACTATATTTAGTGGCCGCTCGGTCAAATTATCACTTTTTCCCGCTCGGTTGTCTTTTGTTGAGAATTCCGCCCCCACCCCATCAACGCCAAAATAAATCATACTGATCAAGGATAGAGCAAAAAGCGGCAGATAAAATCTTTTGATAAATTTGACGTAGTGTTTCATAATTTCTAATATTCAATTCCTTTTTTGGCTTTTATCCCCCGATCAAAGGGATGTTTAATTTTTCTCATCTCGGTAACAAGATCGGCCAACTCTAATATCTTAAGATGAGCCCGTCTTCCCGTCAATACTACGTTAGTACCAATGAGACGAGATTCGATAACCGTAATCACTTTTTTTATGTCCAAAAGGCCGAAAGCAATGACGACATTTATCTCGTCTAAGATGACTAAATCAAAATTAGACTTGAAAATTTTTTTTACTTCTTTTAATCCTCTTCCCGCCTCTTTAAAGTCTTCTTCTGAAGTTTTCTTTATTAATTCATTCTTGCCAAAAGATTTTAAACAAAGTCTTGGTTTGAATTTTTCTATTTGTGAGAGAGCCAGTACTTCTCCTGATGGTTTAGGTTTTAAAAATTGGATAATGGCGACTCTCTTCCCCCGTCCTAAAGCGCGAACCGCCAAACCAAAAGCGGCGGTCGTCTTCCCCTTCCCATCTCCTGTGTAAACATGCACTTGCCCCATAGTTTTAGCAATTATCAATTAGCAATTAACAATTCTCAATGAATTATCAATTATTCAATTTTCAATTGTTTGCTAATTGTATCATTGTAAATTTATTGGAAATTGATAAATGTTAATTGTAAATTGGATTTAGCCACAACGGCTAAATCCGCACGACGGACACTTGAGACACCCCTCCCCTATCTCGAGCATTGCCCCGCACTCCGGGCAGGCCGGAGCATGGCCTAAATCCGCAATTGAGGCTTTTCCCAGCGCAATTTCTAATTCTTTTCCGTTAGCGCCATTCTCGATTAATTTTTGCTGGTTAGATTTGTCTTTCGCCTGATAATTGAGCCGCATCTGCCCGGTTCTTAGGCGCAGATGTTTATCTAAAATTTTAGCGATAGCATCAGGCAAGCTCAAGACTAATCCTTCGTCTCCCCAGGCAGGCGAAGGATCCCGGATGCCTTTTATCTGGTCGATAATCTCTTTGATATCAACGCCGGAGCGAAGGGCCAAAGAGACTAATCGCGAGATAGCTTCAGCTTTAGCGGCAAAAAATCCGCCGGCTTTACCCATATGGGTGAAAATTTCAAAAGGATAACCTTTTTCATCTTCGTTGATGGTTATATAAAGATTGCCGTAAGAGGTATTAATTTTGTAAGTGAATCCATTGACGACTGCCGGCCGTTTTCGGGGGTGAATTTTTAACGCAGGTAAATTTTCTGTCTTTTTTTCTTTTTTGATGGTCGTCATTACTTCAAGATTTCTTGAGCCTTCGCGATAGACGGTCAGCCCCTTGCATTTAAGTTTATAAGCCATGAGATATGAATCCTTAATTTCTTTTTTTGCCGCTGAATGGGGAAAGTTGATCGTTTTGGAAACAGCGAGGTCAGTATATTTTTGAAAAACAGCCTGCATTTTAATATGCCAATTTGGGGCAATATCTCGGGCCGTGACAAAAACTCGCCTTACATCTTCAGGTATCTCGTCAAGCTCTTGGATTGAACCGGCCTCTGAAACTTTTTTCATTAATTCTTTAGAATAAAAACCCCGTTTTTTGGCGACGTTTAAGAAGTGAGGATTAAATTCTAATATCCCATCGCCGTCGAGGATATTTTTTTTATAAACAAAAGCAAAGATCGGTTCAATGCCTGAAGAGCAACGGGCAATAATAGAGAGAGTTCCGGTCGGGGCAATAGCCGTGCGAGTGGCATTGCGGGGCGGCGCGATATTCATTTTGGCATAAATTGATTCATTATAAACAGGAAAAGCCCCTCGATTTTCGGCCAGCCGCTGTGAATAATAAAGAGCTTTTTCATTGATAAATTTCATAATTTTTTCCGCTAGCTTGAGTGCCTTTTCTGAATTAAAGGCAATATTAAGTTTAAGAAGCAAATCAGCAAAGCCCATTACTCCAAGCCCGATCTTGCGTGTTTTTTCAGTCATTTTTTTGATATCGTCGATGGGATACTTGTTGATACTAATCATATTATCCATTAATCTGACGGCAACACGTATTACATACTCTAGTCTTTCAAAATTTATCTTGCCATCCGGAGTAACAAGTTTTGAAAGATTAATCGATCCAAGATTGCAAGATTCATAAGGCAGAAGAGGCGATTCGCCGCAGGGGTTAGTTGATTCTATTTTTCCGAGTGCAGGAGTGGGATTAAATTCATTAATACGATCAATAAAGATGATTCCCGGCTCCCCATTCTTCCAGGCAGAATTTACAATTTTCCTAAAGACCTTGCTCGCGCTAATTTTTTTAACCAATCTATTGCCATTGGGGTTGATTAGGGGATATTTTTTATCTTTTTCAACCGCTTCCATAAATTGGTCGGTCAAGGCCACGGAGATATTAAAATTATTAAGCTTGCCTTCGACTTTTTTATATTTGATAAATTTAATAATATCCGGGTGGTGGACACTCAAGATCCCCATATTGGCTCCGCGCCGCGTGCCGCCTTGTTTGATCTGCTCGGTCGTATCATTATACATCTGCATAAAACCAAGAGGACCGCAGGAGACGCCGCCGGTTGATCTGACATAATCATTAGCAGGTCTAAGCCGGGAGAAAGAAAAGCCTGTGCCTCCGCCTGATTTATGAACCATGCCCATCTGCATTTGAGTCGTAAGGATAGATTCCATGTTATCTTCAATCGGCAGGACAAAGCAGGCAGAGAGTTGTCCGACCCTGGTGTCTGCGCCCGTAAAGGTCGGAGAATTGGGCAGATACTCAACCCGGGACATTATTTCTAAAAAAGCATCTTTAATTTTTTCTTTGAGTTTTTGAGAAGTGCCGAATTTATCTTCCGCTTTAACTAAATGATTGGCCACGCGCTCAAACATTGCCAGCGGTGTTTCAATTATTTTGCCATCGTCATTTTTAAGTAAGTATCTTTTTTCTAAGACCTTGACGGCATTATCAGAAAGATTGGTCACAACTCCTCCTTATTTCATTTTATTTATTTCTTTTTCAAAAGTTTCAATATCGGAAAATTCTTTATAAACCGAAGCGAAGCGTAAGTAAGCCACTTCGTCGATTTTTTTTAATTTATCAATCACGAGATTCCCTATCTCACGGCTGGTAATTTTGTCTTCACCACCTTTAAATATCTCTTGTTCTACTTTAGTGACAATGCGCTCGATATCAGTCTCGGTCACCTCGGTATTTTTAGCGGCCCGTCTGATGCCGTTCTCTATTTTTTTTCTCTCGAAAGGCTCTTCGCGGCCATTTTTTTTGATGACGACTGCTCTGGCCGGCTCTACCCTCTCAAAAGTAGTAAAGCGAAAACGGCAGCAGAAACATTCCCTTCTCCTTCTGACGGTGTTATCCTCGCTCATCCGCGAATCAATCACCTGCGTCTCACATTTTTTGCAATTGGGACACTGCATTTAGACCCCAAGATATAGTAGTTAACTCAATATATTGCACAATTAAGACTATTTTACCACTTTATATTGTAGTCAACGAAAATAGACAACGTTGTGTCTCAAAATGGCTTTGGAGTGCGAAGATCAGTTAATTTTTAAGCAAGAGTAATTACCAGTATCCACAATCATTAAATCAAAAATCCGCATTTATGCGGATTTACCTAACAAGCTAAGAAGCTACAAGCTAATCAGCTATTTTAGTTTCCGTCTGATAAAGGCCGGCACTTCCATATCAGTATTTTCTTCTGATCCAGATCCAAGGCCAGGCACAGTCGCTGGGACCGGCTCTTCAAATCCTTCTTCTTCTGGCTCTGAAGTGAGCGGCGGAAGTCCCCCTAACCCTAAGACGGGTCTTGATTCTTGCTCTTGATCTTTCTTTTTTCTCAAACCTTGGTCAAAACCGGTGGCAATAACGGTAATCTTGACTTCGCTCGACATCGCTTCATCAACCATCGCCCCAAAGATGATATTGGCTGATGGATCAGCCGCTTCAGTGATGGCTTTGGCGGCCTCATCAATCTCATACATCGAAAGATCGGATGAGCCAGTGATATTAAAGAGGATTCCCTTGGCGCCGTCAATTGAGAGTTCAAGTAGCGGCGAATCAATGGCAGCGCGGGCCGCTTCAATGGCGCGGTTATCGCCTGAAGCGCGGCCGATGCCCATCAGGGCCGTGCCCGCGTCTTTCATGATTGTTTTGATATCAGCAAAGTCGACATTAATAATGCCATGCATAGTGATAAGGTCTGAAATTCCTTGGATGCCCTGGCGCAGGACATCGTCAACCACAGAAAATGCATCAAATAAAGTTGTCTTTTTATCAATTACCTGCAAGAGCCGATCATTGGGAATAACAATCAAAGTATCCACACTTCCCTCGGTCTCGGCAATTGATTCCTCTGCCTGCTTGCGCCGCAGATTTCCTTCAAAAGTGAAGGGCTTGGTGACGACCGCGATGGTCAAGGCTCCCAGTTCTTTAGAGATGGCCGCCACTCCGGGCAGGGCGCCAGAGCCGGTGCCGCCGCCCATGCCAGCGGTAATGAAGACCATATCTGAATCTTTCAAGGCCTCATAAACTTCTTCTTTGTTCTCTTCGAGCGCTTTTTTGCCGGTTCCAGGATCAGCGCCAGAACCCAATCCTCGAGTCGTCTCCATACCGATTTGGACTTTAGTATGGGCAATAGAGTTTTCTAAAGCTTGCCGGTCAGTATTGACGCTAATAAACTCTACACTTTTTATTCCTTTTTCAGCCATACGGGTGACGGCTGAATTTCCGCCGCCGCCCACACCCACGACCTTAATTCTAGCCGGAGTGGAGCTTGGAACTTTAGAAAGAGCGGGGTGCTGAATCTCTTTGGGATTGTTCTCTTCTTCTTGGTTCATATGAAAAAAGACAATTTAGTTTTCTATATTTATGCTATAACAATTATTTTAATTTGTCTATATCCCTACGGGATAAATTGCTTGAACCACTCTTTTATCTTTCCGGGCGCCCGGCTGACAGCCGAAGGGGAGGGATTGAACAATCCTTTGTTTTGAGGAAAATGGTCAAGCCCGTAAATTATCAAGCCAATGGCAGCAGCATAGCTCGGGTCTGAAACTTTATCGACAAAACCAGTCAGCTCAATTGAAGGGACGCCCAGAGCTGAAGGCAGGCGCAAGGTCTCTTTGGAGAGTCCCACGACTCCTGAAAGCTTAGCTCCGCCGCCGACGAGCACCGCTCCGGCCGGCAGCATCCCATCTCGGTTAATGCTCTTTAATTCTTCTTTAATTAAGAGCAGGATTTCTGACATTCGCGCTTCAATTATCTCGGCTAAATAACGTTTTGATGCCTCCTGGTCTTCTTTAGGGTCAAATTGGGATAAATCGATTCGGTCGTGATCAGAAACTTGGTCCGGCAAACAGCTGCCGTGTTTAATCTTGACTGCTTCAGCCACCGCAATTGATGTTTTTAAACCGATAGCCACATCATTGGTTATATTAGCCGAACCAAGAGGAATGGCGGCAGAAAGGAGAATATCTCCTTCTTCGACTACGACTAAATCAGTCGTGCCCGCGCCAATATCAATTAAAGCCACACCAATCTCTTTTTGTTTTTTTGAGAGCATAGAATAAGTAGAGGCCAGTCCGCCATAGACTAAATCTTCAACATCCACTCCTGCTTGGTACACGCACTTGGTCAGATTTTTGATTACAGGCACAGAGCCGACCACCACATGGGCTTCAACTTCAAGCCGGATGCCGGTAAGGCCGATTGGGTCTTTTATCCCTCCTTGCCCGTCAACCGTATAAAGCCGAGGAATGATATGCAGCATCTCACGGTTGGTCGGCTGGGAGATGGCTTGAGTCGCTTCAATCACTCGCTCAACATCGGTCGGGGCGACCTCTCCGTTTTCTCCGGAGATAGCAATTACTCCGGTTGAGTTAGAGCCATCAATATGGTCGCCGCCAATAGCGACGATCGCCCTCTCTATCGGAATGCCAGCCATCCTTTCTGCTTCTTCTAAGGAAGCGGAGATAGAGGAGATAGTATCTTCAAGGTCAACCACCGCTCCATGACGCATTGAATTATTGGCCGAGAGCCCGACGCCGATAATGTCAAAAGAATCATTATGTTTTGTATAGTCATCACGGCTGTTTTTTTGCGCCACCAACGTAGCGACCTTGCTGGTGCCGACATCGAGGCCAATAATGAAATCTGATTTATTCTTGCTCATAATGATTTAGCTTAAAACCAATGGGGAAAGTAAATTAAAATAAAGATCAAGACAGAAGCAGAGGCAGTAATGAGCGCCGCACCAGCGGCCACATCTTTAATAACTTTGGTGCGGCCATTGTATTCTGGCGAAATCATATCTAATAATTCTTCAATCGCGACATTAATTACTTCAACTCCCATCGTCACCGAGATAGTGGCCGCGATAATTGCCCATTCAACATAACTTAAATGCGAAATTATGCCCAACAAGAAAGTTAAAAGAGCGAAAAAAAGATAAATTTTTATATTCTGCTCTTCTTTGATAACCGTGATCGTTCCTCTAAGAGCAAAGCGGAAAGATTTAACAAAACGTTTGAAGTCCATATAATTACAATTTCCAATTAACAATTGACAATTTTCAATGACGTCTCTCGCCACTCTTTTTTGTTTTTTTTATGGTCAAAGCCGAGCAGATGCAAAAGTCCGTGCTTGAATAATTTATTCATCTCTTTTTTATTTTGTTTTTTTGCCATCTCGGCTGAAATTACGATATCGCCTAACATTATATGATCGTCCGTTTTTTTGTAAGGAGTATCTATGGGAAAGGAAAGGACGTCAGTCGGTTTATTAATACCGCGGTATTTCTGGTTTAATTTTTTAATTTCAAGATTGTCGGTTAAGGTCAATCCCAGCTCAACCTTATCATTAATATCAAGTTTTTTAAAGACCGATTTTGCGGTGTCTCTAAAGAATTTTACCTTAAATCTGTTTGATTTATCTTTGAAATACAGCTTCATTTATTAAGCTTTTCTTTAACGATTCTGGAGGCAGTGGCGCCATCAATCTGTCCTTTATTCTCCTTCATCAGCTCTGCCATAACCCTGCCCATATCTTTCAATTCTGTGGCCTTGGTTTTTTTGATAACTTCATCGACTATTTTTTTAATTTCTTCTTCACCTAATTTTTGGGGAAGATATTCTTCAATTAATTTTAATTCTTTTTTTTCTTTTTCAATCAAATCATCGCGGCCTCCTTTTTCAAATTCAATAATTGAATCTCGTCTTTGCTTGGCTTGGATCTCTAAAGTTGAGATGACTTCTTTGTCTGTTAATTCTTTTTTCTTTAATTCAATTTCTTTATTATGAATAACAGACAAAAGTCCGCGATAAGTCAAAAGAGAAGCTTCGTCTTTATTTTTCATCGCTTCTTTAAGATCAGATTTGATTTTTTCTAAGATCGACATATTTTTTATTCATCTAAAAACTCCGCGTTCACGGTACTCTAAATGCCGCGCTTTGCGGATAATCTCACGTCGAATGGCGCTTTCACGCCTTAAATTTCGATTTGTCCCACCCAAAAAAAACCTTTTTTCTTTAGCATTGGTCAAGACTCCTGATTCTTGAATCTTGCGGTTAAAGCGCCGGAAGAGTCTTTCAAAAGGCTCGTTATTTCTTCGTTCAGCTTCAATCTTCAACTTTCTCACCTCCCAGTTAGATATTTAATCTGATTATGACATTTATTACCTTAGCATTAAGCTTCTTCTTTTTCAAGATGTTTTAAGAATTAATTTTCAATTTTCATTTTACAATTCTCAATGAATGTTACAATTATCCAATTTTTCAATTTTGTTTGTAAATTGTGTCATTGAAAATTTATTGGAAATTGCTAATTGGTAATTGCAAATTGTATTAGACCGCCATGCGGGCTAATAGCTTTCCTCCCAAGAGATGCAAGTGAAGATGATCAACTAACTGCCCTGATTCTTTGCCGTTATTGATCACGATTTTATAACCGTTATCCGCGACCTTTGCTTCTTCGGCTACTTTTTGGGCTATTAAAAGCAGATGGCCTAAAAGATCTTGGTCGATTTTGGCAGTATCATTTAAATTCTTGAGGTGTTTTTTAGGCACAATCAAAACATGAAAAGGAGCTTTGGGATTAATGTCGTCAAAAGCAACCACCTCATCGTCTTCATATCTGATGTGGGCCGGCATCTGTCCATTGGCAATTTTGCAAAAAATACATTTTGACATAGTTCATTAAAGCATTGAATCATTAAAACATGAAAACAAATTATCGTCGCTTTTGTTTTAATGTTCTAGTGTTCTTGTGTTTTTATGACTTTGTTCCAGTTTTTGTCTATCCACTCTTTCTGTTTCTTCTCTATTTCAACTAATCCTCGGCGCCTCATCTCTCTATTTATTATACCACCGCGGTGCGGATAACGGAAGAGCTTGGGTCTTGAACTTGAAAAGCCGGTCAGATAATGGACAAACTCATGGGCGAGGATTGATTCGATTACGTATTGGGGAACAATCTCATTTTTGAAATATCCATTGATAGTTACAATACTGGGACTCCCCTTTTTCAAACTCTGCCGGATACAGCCCAACTGCCATCTGGCGCGCTTACCGAATTTAACTCGCAAGTCATTGGTCGGCGAGATATCAGCAAAATATTTATGCCAAATTTCTTGGGCGATTTTTTTAAGCCATTTGTTGTGGCGCATAAACTAATTATAAAAAACTTTTCCAAAAAATTCCAGCCTTTATGGCTTGTACAAAATAATGCGGCCGCATTATTTTATATTATTTTTTTGATTAAAAAATATTAAAAAATGCCGAGGGGGCGTGAAACTTGTGCCTCCTCGGCAGAACGGCTTGATTAGAGCTGGTCAAATAGAGGCAGCTTGTGGATACGCTGCCCTGGCATCAACTCGCCGATAACGTAAAGATGACGCATCCCCCAAGCGTCAAGCTGAACCAGTTTGATGCCGTAACTTGTCTCCGGATCGTTCGGAAACTCTACTTCCGGAGTCCAGATGATAGTGCCGGCAAAAGTGAAGTCGGCCTCCACCTTCTGATCAATGGCGAGATCGGTTCTTGGATTCCACACTTCTTTTTTCGGCGGACTGGTCATGATCTCTGACCGTCTGACAGTCCCACGAGAGAGAGCAAGTTGGAGTTGATTGAAGCTGGCATTGAGAACGACACGAGTTCCGGAGTAAGGCTCGTCTTCTTCACATTCTTGGTGGCCCAAGACAACTCCAGGGAGTCTGACTTGAATCCATACCCGCTGATCGACCCGAAGTTCTTCCGGCATTTTCTTTCACCTGCTGCCATCATGGAGCGGTAGATTCTAGCCGTAAGGCGAGATATATCTACTCGCATC
>Ga0180009_10006046_pt1 | contig 12808 bp, 17 predicted proteins | sample OS_PC_MetaG_FD_123537 | JGI IMG/M metagenome (GOLD analysis project Ga0180009, IMG submission 123537) | Groundwater microbial communities from the Aspo Hard Rock Laboratory (HRL) deep subsurface site, Sweden - OS_PC_MetaG | ecosystem: Environmental > Aquatic > Deep subsurface > Groundwater...
GCTCAACAGTCTCCTGGCGAACGGTTTTGTATGAACTTGCGGGGGCGGCAAGAAGCCCCGAAACTGATCGAAAATCCAAAGCAGCGCACTCACCGGCTGCAATCTGCGCGCATAATTCCGAGCAGAATCTTTGCCGCGCTCGAGTAAATAGAATGGCTCCGGGTTCAGTTCCCGGTCGAGATAGATAGTATCCAGGGCCGTTGTGATCCCGCCTTTTTTGCGAGGCCGGCTAGCAAGTGGCGTGAACCCAAGCGAAAAATCGGCCAACGCAACGACGCAATCCGCTTCAATGTTCAATTGTTGTAGTTCAAGAGAAAGATCCCTCGGACGCCGAGCGTAGCGAACCCGCTCCAAACCGATCCTCCCGAACACGACGTCAGAAATTAGTTCCAGAGAATCGCGTTTAGCGATCAGCGCGATTAACTTGAATTCGTTCCGAACCCCGTCCTTGTCATGGCGATCCGCATCATGTTGCAACAGTTGAAGCGTTGCCAACACGCGCGCCGACCTCAGCAGCCTACCGTCAGCCTTGATGACGAAGCCGCCGCTCTTCTTCTGGGTCGTGCTGGCAAGACCGCTGCACGAAAGGATTGCGACCTGGAGTTCGTACAGCGTCACTGCCCGCCGATACAGCAGGACATCGGGGTCGAGTATGACGTTGAAGGCACGGCTGACATTGAATCGCATGGTGGCCACCAGGGCAGTCGATCAGGTGTGTCGGAAAAACCATTGATACCCGATAGTGCACTACCCATGAAGTACACTAACACTGCTGTTCGTGCCGGTGTCGCCGAGCTATCGCCAAATCTTGGTGACGGCCGGGCCGGTCAGGCGGCGGCGGTATCGGGCTGACGGATCGCCTTTGCGGTGACCTCCAACCCGTCAGCGAATTTCACACCCATAATCAGTTTTGGCAACTGGGTATGACCGTCGAGGCGTCGCCAGCTTTTCTGCGCGCCCTCGACCAGCTTGAAGACCATGGCGAGCGCGGTCTTGTTCGACAGGCAGCCCTTCGCGCGGATCGTGCGGTGGCGCACCGTTGCAAACGTGCTCTCGATCGGGTTCGTGGTGCAAAGGTGCTTCCAGTGCTCAGCGGGGAAATCGTAGAATGCGAGCAGCGCGTCGCGGTCCTTGGCGAGGCAGTCGGCGGCCTTCTCGTATTTGAGTTGGTAGCTTTCGATGAACGCGTCGAAGGCGGTCTCGGCAGCGGCCTTCGTCTCGGCCATCCGGATCTCGTGGAGCGCACGCTTGGCCTTTGGCTGCTGGCTCTTCGGCAGCTTGTTCAAGATGTTCGCGGTCTTGTGCACCCAGCAGCGCTGCTCGGCGGCCGTCGGCCAGACCTCGCCGGCCGCCTTCCAGAACCCGAGCGCGCCGTCGGCGATGACCAGCTTCGGCTGCGCATCAAGGCCACGCCGCTTCAGATCGAGCAGCAGCTCGCGCCAATCGTGAGCACTTTCCCGCGCGCCATCGGTGAACCCGACAAGCTCCTTGCGACCTTCCGGTGTCGCGCCAATCAACACTAGAATGCACTGCTTCTCGTCTTCGAGGCGCGCTTCGAGATGGATGCCATCCGCCCAGACGTAGACGTATCGCCTAGCTGAGAGGTCACGCTTCTGCCAACGGGCGTGCTCGTCGAGCCAGCCGTCCTTCAAGCGGCCGATAGCCAAGGCAGACAAGCCCGCCGCATCCTTGCCGAGCAGGGCCGCCAGCGCCTCGGAGAAATCGCCGGTCGAGATGCCCTTCAAGTACAGGACCGGAAGCAGCGTCTCGATGGACTTCGAGCGGCGCATGTAGGGTGGCAGGATCGACGGCGAAAACCGGATACGGCCGGGATCGCTGGCGGCGGCCTCGCGATCGCGTATACGCGGCTGGCGCACGGCGACCGGGCCGATGCCGGTCATCACCTCGCGCTCAGGCAGGTGACCGTGGCGGACGACGCGCTGCCGCCCATCCTCGGTCTTGCACTCCGCATGCTTGGCGAGAAAATCGGCAACCTCGGCCTCGACCGCCTTGGCGAGCAGGGCTTTCGCACCGTTGCGTAAGACTTGCGTGAGTTGGTCGTCGAAAGTTCCTGGCTGAATCAGTCGGGTGACATTATCGTGCGGCACGGCATATCGCTCCTTCGGTGGAGAAGTGAGGTCGTCATGCAACCCCACGATATGCCGCCTTCCCGATTCCCGCCGTCACCAACTTCCGGTCATAGCTCCGGTGTCGCCCGAGGCTACCTTCAATAAGAGGCCTTGCGCAGTCAGCACGCGATTGCGAAGGTATGAGTGTGCTGAGATCGTATTCACCTGACAGTTAACCATTGAGCGCGGCCCCTGTCAGGGGTTGTGGACAACCGCCATGCCGCGCCGGTTGAGCGGATTAGATGGAGGTGCAAACCCAAACATCGGAATCGGACACGACATGACGAACAAGAAAGTAGCACGCGCCAAGCTGTCATTGCTGCAGCTGGCCAACGATCTCAACAACGTTTCGAAGGCCTGCAAGATCACCGGCTATTCGCGCCAGCAGTTCTCCGAGATCCGGCGCAATTTCCAGACCTATGGCGCCAATGGCCTGATCGACCGGCTGCCCGGCGCGAAGGGGCCGCACCCCAACCGCGTTTCAGACGAGATCGAGACGGCGATCCTCGACCATGCCCTTGAAAACCCCTGCCACGGCGCCACGCGTGTCGAACATGAGTTGCGATTGAAGGGCGTCCAGGTGTCGTCGGGCGGCGTACGCGGCGTGTGGCAGCGCCACGACTGCTGACCAAACACGAGCGTCTGCTGCGTCTCGAAAAGGCAACCGCTGAGCGCAAGCTGGAGCTGACCGACGAGCAGATCAGGCTGCTCGAACGCTTCTCGCCGGAGTTTCGCGAACGCCACATCGAGGCCCCGCACACCGGCGCGCTTGTGGCCGTCGATACGTTCTTTGTCGGCATTTTGAAGGGGGTGGGAAAGGTCTACCTGCAGACGGCAATCGACTGCCATTCGCGCTACGCCTGGGCAGAGCTGCATACCTCGAAACTGCCGGTGACGGCGGAATCGAACCTCAACAACAGCGTGTTGCCGACCTTCGAGGAAGCCGACGCCAAGATCGACGTCGTTCTGTCTGACAATGGCCGCGAATTCTGCGGCCGGCCCGACCGCCATCCCTTCAAGTTATTCCTCAAGCTCGAAGAGGTCCAGCACCGTAAGCGTCGGCTGACGGCTACGTGGTTTTCTTCTTGCGCGTTGCCGGTTTCCGGGACCAGCGCTTGGCGAGTTTGGTGAGTTCTTTTTCGATCCAGTCGGTTTCAACGAGGGTCGGATCGAAGTCCTCCGGGTACCACTCGGTTAGTTCCTCGTAGCGGTCATGTTCGGGATCGGCGATGGCTTCGAGGAACTCGGCGTAGCCCCAGGGACCGCCGATGTCTTCGGGCGGGCAGCGGCCCTTTGCGGCGAGTAATCGCGGATAGAGCACATCGGGCTCTGGCGCGTCGATGCGCTCGACCTTTATAGCGTGCTCCCAGCCGTCGCCGAAGTCGTAGAGGTACCTCAGCGTCTTGGCCCCGGTGTCCTCAAGAACACCGAGCAGCGTCGCCTTTCTGGCATCGAGTGGCCCGTCCGGCCAGTCGGGATCGGGAATGCCCCAGCCGATGTCGCGGGCACGGAACTCCCACAGATGCGAATTGGTCCAGCCGATGGCGATCTGAAGGACGGTATGCAGTCGGTCGAGGCGAAGATCCAAGGGCACTTCGAGCCGGCGCATAACGGCGGGCTCGACGTCATCCATGGTGACTTTCAGGCGGGCGATATCCGTGGCGCTGATCATGCCGCCAGTTTAGCCACGCCCTCGCGTTCCGCCCAAGCCCACGGCAGCAGCTCATCCACACGATTGATCGGATGCTCGCCGATCCGAGCGAGAACGTCCGCCAGATAGGCTTCCGGTTCCAGGCCATTGAGTTCGGCGGTGCGGATCAAGGTGTAGACGTTGGCAGCCCGTTGACCGCCTGCATCCGAGCCGGCGAACAGGTAGTTCTTGCGCCCGAGCGCCAGCGGCCGGATTGCGTTCTCGACGGCGTTGTTCGAGATCTCCAGCCGCCCGTCGTCAATGAGCCGTGTCAGCGCCGGCCAGCGCGAGCGGGCATAACGGATGGCACCGGCCAGTTCGCTGCGCCCGGAGATCTTCGGCAATGTGACATCGAACCACGAGCCCAACGCTTCGATCAGCGGGCGTGTGCACTTGGCTCGGATTGCGGCGCGCTCATCTGGAGGCTTGCCCTTGATCTCGCGTTCGACGGCGAACAGCGCGCCGATCCGCTCCAATGCTTCGACTGCGATAGGAGCCCCGGTGGCTTTGTGAACGTCGTGGAACTGGCGTCTCACGTGCGCCCAGCAGGCAACTTCCATGACAGCGGCTGGCCTGCCACCACGCGCTGCGTAAAGCTCCTGGAAGCCGGCATAGCCGTCGGCGTGCAGATGGCCTGAGAAGTCTTTGAGGTGCTGACGGCACCGTTCGCCTTTGCGGTCAGGAGCGTAGCGGTAGAGCGCGGCCGGCGGGGCGGGGCAGTGCGGACGCTCATCCCTGAGGTAGACCCAGTAGCGACCCGTCTTGGTTTTGCCGCTGCCCGGCGCCAACACCGGAACCGGCGTGTCGTCGGCATGGATGACATTGCCGCTCATCACATGGGTCGCGATCCTGTCGACGAGCGGCTCAACGAGCCACGATGCCTTGCCGACCCAATCGGCCAGCAGCGAGCGGTCCAGATCGACACCATCACGGGCATAGATTTCAGCCTGGCGATAAAGCGGCAGATGATCTGAGAACTTTGAGATCAGAACGTGGGCGAGAAGTCGTGGGCCCGCCATCCCGCGCGGGATCGGCAGCGGCGGCATCGGGGCTTGCGCCATTGCTTCACACTGACGGCAGGACATGGCCGGACGCACGTGGCGGATCACCTCGAAGCGGCCGGGGATGTATTCGAGAACTTCCGTCACATCCTCGCCGACCTTGCGCATCGCACCGCCGCAGTGCTGGCACTCATGCGCGACTTCGTGGATCTTGGTGCGCCGTGGCAGATGGTCGGGCAGTTGGCGGCGCGGTTTGGCCGGAGTGTGGCCTCGGGCGTTCTCTTCGGAGGATCCACGAGGCGACGGTGGCGGTGCTGCTGCTTCCTCCGTCTCCAGTTCTTCCAGTTTGAGTTCGAGTTGCTCCAGTTCACGCACCATGCGTTCCGAACTTTTCCCGAACGTCATGCGCTTCAAACGCGCGATCTGGATTTTGAGCTTTTCGACCTCAAGCGATTTGGTAACGAGGCCGGCCTTGGCGGCGGTCAACTCGGCATCGCGCTCGGCGATGATCCGCTTCAAGGCATCGATGTCATTAGGAAGAGGCTCGGCCATGCATGGAAGTATAGCTGCTTCGTTGTCGCTGCCGTAGGCTGCAGAAGCCACACTTTCAAAATTCCCTGTCGCGCTTCCGCGTTCCTCGCCTCTTCTCAACCGGCAATTTCGGGGCGCCACGTTTTTTGTGGTGCACGCCAGTCGATACCTTCCAAAAGATAACCCAATTGCGCCGGCGTCAGGCGCACCGGACCGCCAGAGCTAGTAGGCCAGATGAAGCGCCCGCGCTCCAGTCGTTTCATGAACAGGCACGCACCCTGGCCGTCATGCCAGATAATCTTCAGGAGATCGCCACGTCGGCCTCTGAAGACGAACAGGTGACCGGCATGCGGATCTTTCTTGAGCGTTTCCTGCACCAGCAGCGACAGGCCGGGAAAGCCCTTCCTCATGTCGGTGGCGCCCGGAGCCAGCCACACCTGAACGCCCTGCGGGACGGGCAGCATCACAGGCCTCAAGTAGCTGATAGGCGGTAGGACACTTCATGTGTCTATGGTTGCGAGAAGGCGCTTCAACGTTGCTGCATCAAGATCGGCTGGAACTTTGATCGTGCGGCCGTTTGCCAGGGTGATCTCAATCATGCCGCTCGCGGACGTCGATACCGGAACGGGCTTCGGCGCAGGCTCCTCTAGAACGACCGGCACAAGCGAAACAGAAGGCCCAGTGGTGCCGCCAGATTCCTTGCGCCACCGATAAAGTAATGCCGGCTTGATCCCGTGCCGACGCGCCACCGCCGATACATTGACGCAAGGCCCGGAGGCTTCCTTCACGATGGCCAGCTTCTCATCACGCGACCACCGCCGCCGCGTATCCGCAACGACATCAAACCGGCGTGCAAATTCATCCCCAGACATACCCACTAACCAACCTTGGTACTGACCAGACTGGTTAGAGAAAATCTGTATCTTACCCCGCCCGCAAGGCAGCCATCAGCCGACGCTTACCCAGCACCGCACGACGCGCGTGAAGCGGCCGCAGTCGAACGGCATCATTGAGCGGTTCCATCGCACGCTGCTGGATGAGCACTTCCGGGTCGAGGGGCGCAAGACCTGGTTCGAGACGGTCGGCTAAATGCAGGCCGTTCTCGATTCATATCTGGTGCAATACAATACCAGGCGACCGCATCAGGGACGCGGCATGAAAGGACGCACGCCCGCGACAGTCTTCGCCGCCGGATTGCCAAAAGTGAAATCGAAAAAGGAGGTCAAGCAAAAAATCAACGAGACGGCCCTAACCGCACCCAACTGGCCCGCCCTACGACGCGGAGACTGTCAGGTGATTACCGTTCTTGTACACGCTGGAAGCGGCTAAAGAGCGGCGATTTCCTTCAGGTGAAATCGCCACTCCATGAGCGCTTTCACTTCTTCATCATATCCATCATGCCCATATGACCCATGGCATTGTCCATGTGAATTTTGCATCCATCCATGTCTTTATCGGCCATCATCTTTTTTGCCATATCCATCTCGCTCATGGCCATATTTTTCTTGTCGGCGTCTGTCATGCCTTCCATTTTTGATTGCATTGTTGCCATATCAGCCTCAGTGCAGTTAAGCGGTTCCATCTTATCTTCAGCGTAGGCAGTGCCCACGGACAGAAGCGTTGCAAGCACCAAATAGGGAACATAAGAGCTTCTCATTTCCAATTCTCCTAATTTGAAGTTTTGAGCAGACATTATCGAAGGCAATCACCTCCTAATTGGCGGGGTTCTACCCGTGAGGAGGCATTCATTATATCACTCCACGCTGCCAGAAATACGGCGGAGCCGGTTGGCAGCTTCGACAAATAGATGGTTTTGGTCACCAAGAACTGCCGAATACAAAGTCATGTTCTGCCCAAGGGCTGCCATCGCATCCGACACGAAGGGCTGTTCGCCAACGGCAATCGCGCCGCCAACATCGTCAAGGCCGGTGAACTGTTCGGAGCTCCACAACCGGGGCCTCCCAACTGCGAAGACGCCAGTACTTACCACGACCGTGATGTGCTCCGACAGCCCTGCCTGTGCTGCGGCTCGCCGATGCGCATCGTCGAAGTTTCCCCAAGGGCCGCGAGCCAAAAGAACCGCCCCGGGGCTCCTCCAGGGAAGAACGACTTATGAGATCTCAAATGGAATATTCCAAACTAGTCAGTGCGCTGGCCCTCGGCCGACGACAATGCCGCTCGTCATGCGCTCGAAAATTCGCGGCTCATACCACCAAACGCGAGACTATCGACTACCGAAAACTCGGGTAACCACCCGCAAGCTTGGCGACAGACCGCGCTCTCAGATTGCGATCCAGGCACCGAACACCCAGCCCGACGGTCAAATCCCCATAGAGACCGCGGTACGGTCGTAACTTCACTTCACGCGATTTGGAGCCTTGGCGCCTCTGCGACGCGGGCAGCGTCGGTACGGCGCCGCACGACCATCGGCCCGTCCCAGAAACCTGCACACTATCCGAGGAGGAAACTGCTGTCAGAAGCTCTTTAGCCGTAGAATTCAGAAGGCACCCAGGAGCCATAAGACCAGAAGGATCACGCCGACGCCCCCAACTACTGAGAGAATTGGCCCAAGTCGACTAAAATAGTCCTGAAGCTGCTTCTTCTGGTCCACGCGATTTTTCTCCAAAGCGCTCATTCGAATGCTCTTGCTGATTAGCTTCAGTTTAGGGGATCAATTCGGCCAAACGCTGTGATTTGGATCAATTATTCATGGTCACGAGCTGTTATATTGCAGTATTTTTGCTACCGCACATAGCATCCTAATCAGGAAATCACCCGGGAATTCGGTAGATTTTGCCGTTGGCCAAAGCGGGGCTTACGGCAAATTGAACTTGACCCCGATCTTGGACTAACTGGAACTAGAAATTTCCGGCTTTGCTGCTCACGGCGGGCTCGGCGCCGGTGAACGTTGCAATAGCGCTGACGAGGCGAAGAAACCTTGCACGACGTCGGTCACAGGCGATCGTGTCTTTTGATGGGGCTCATCATCAACGCCGAACAGCTTTGCTGGGAGTGGGTTGGCGACGAGCGCCGTGGACAGCATCAATACAGCTAGCAGCCGTTTGCTCAGATTGCCGTGCTTGCAGCTGTAGTGCTTGGAGCATTCGTTTTGCATGTCTTGTTGCCTCGTGAGCAATCTCGCCAAGCTGATTGGCCGGCTGGGTGGAGCCAAATTTGGAAAAAGGGAAGTGCGGCCCGCTTTGCCGTTGGCGTCAGTCGAGATCTTCTTTGGATGATTTGGCGTTTCCACCGGCCAGCTCCGTGATGATCGGGCAGTCCGGTGCCTGGTCGCCTGCGCACTGTTCGGCAAGGCATTCCAGGGTTTCAGCCAGCACCTGGATCTCGGCCGCCTTGTGCTTAAGTTCATGAAGATGGTGGAGTGCCAGGGATTTAACATCCGCGCTCAGCCGGTGCTCGTCCGAATAGAGGCCGAGCAACTTGCGGCAGTCCTCGATGGGAAAGCCAAAGTCACGAGCGCGTTTCAGGAAAGAGAGGCGCTCAATCTGCGCCTCGGAATAGTCTCGATATCCGTTCGGCTGCCGATCTGCGACCACGAGACCGATGTCTTCATAGTAGCGGATCGTCTTGACCGGCAGGCCTGTACGGTTCGATGCATCACCGATTGTCATTGCAATTATCCTCCATCGCAGTAGTCCCACACAGGGCGTTGCTGCGTGCGGTGCGCGCACTATTGCGCGCACTCACACTGGCCGACAGGAACCGCCAATTAGCGGTGCCTGCTGGAGGAAGAATCAAATTCTAAGGCGTGCGGTGCGAAGAAGAAGCGTCCGGGCGCTATCGCTGCTCAAGTCCACCGGACTTCGCGGAGGCCCCCGCGGGACCTGGTAGATTGAAGTCGGATTGCGGCCTTCGGTCCAATGAGCTGGGGGCCTCGGCGGGAATGAATAGAACCCGGAAGGATCGGGCGAGTCGTCGCGAGATACCTTGGCGGCCAAGTAGTGATGTGGGGACGCCTCCAAACAGACAAGCAAGCAGCTGCGCTGTTCTTCCGGCACGACCGTTGCCGCGAGGTCATGATGTGCATGACTGCCCATACTGGCCTGGTGATAAGCCGTCACTGGCTGCGATGACTGCCCATCAATCCACGCACGTGCCGCCTGCAGGCCGCTCGTCCAAACAAGAACGACGGCCAATGTTACCGACAGAAGTTTGCGAAGCCGCGAAGGCATCATGATTTTAATAAGTCCTACCTGAACTAACACCAGCACCCTGAAGGTTACACCTGGGGGAAGGTCAAGCCAATAAATCTTACATACTTCTCAGCACGCGGTCTGAGACGCTTCACGATGGTTCATGTAGGGCCCGTTTGACCGTTGACTACGGCTGCATTTGCCGCTCGGCAGGTGGCAAGAAACCTATCGACCATGGATTCACATATCTGTGATTCATGGAATCTAAAGTGAATCAATCACCGCTTTGAGCTTATCCCGCACGGCATTGGCGAGGCCTTCAAGCTTCGGGTTGCCAACGGCCTGCATCGAAGCAACCGGATCGACTGCAGCAACCTCAAAGTTGCCGCTCTCTGCCGCCTGAATGATCACATTGCAGGGTAGCATTGTTCCGATCTTGTCTTCTGCAAGTAATGCTTGATGAGCCAGCTGCGGGTTGCAGGCGCCGAGGATTCGGTAGTCCCGAAACTCTTCGTTGAGCTTCTTCTTCAGCGTCTCGCGGACATCGATCTCGGTCAGGATGCCGAAGCCTTGATCTACCAATGCGCTGGTCACTCGCGAGATCATGTCCTCCAGGCTCTTGCCAGAGACGGTTTTGGCAAAATAATAGCTCATTGTCATAATCCTCACTCGGCGACTGATGTTGCTCATGGTGTCTTGTGCATAGGCAGCTGACTGTTGAATGGCGGTGCCGGATGCTGGCTCTGCGGCGATCACGACGAGGGGCGATCTGCGGCGAAGCTATTGAACAGCCAACCGAATAGAACAGCAACGTACCACGCGTAAATCACCGACTCGACGAGTCCGATAAGGACCCCCTGCAAGGTTAGCCATTCGAAGCCAGGGAAGAATTGCAGCCAGGGCTTATGCATTTCCCATTCCGGCACGACCAACCCGAGTGCAATACACAGTGCGTAGGTGGCAATAAAGAACGCTGTCAGCGCAAGTCCGAGCTGCCTGATGCTAATCCTCGAAACGTCCCGAGCGCTCGTCATTTTAACATCTCCTTATTGTAAAGGCTGATACCAAATTTCCGCGCGAAGCCGCGCTAAAATAGATGTGGGGATTCCAGCAACTGGAAGGTCAAGGGGAAGAACTAAAATCTCCCCCTTGCTGGGCATCACATCATGCAGCCCATGCCAGTCAGGATCTTGTCGGCCTTTTTCTTTTGTGCCTCATCCAGTGCATCATAAAGGCCCGCAACTGCTGGCTTTACTTCTTTGAGCGAGGCCAACCGCCCTTCCATCGCTTTCACATGCGCCTCGAGCCGCTCGACAGGTGTCCCCGACTGCATTGAGGACATCATGGTCGCGCGCATCGCATGCATGCCATCGAGGTTTTTCTTAAGCGCGGCCGCATAGGCATCGAAGACCTTCTGCTGCTCTTCTGTGATGCCGAGCTCAGCCTTGATGAATGCGATGCGCCCGGAAGCATGCGTCTCCTGGTCATCGGAACCGGCCATCATGCCCATCATGGGGCAGTTACCCCCCATCATGCCTTTGCCCATCTTGCCCGGCCCCATCATTCCGGGACCCATTTGGCCGTCTTTCATCATGCCTTTGCCCATCATGCCGCCACCAGGCATCTCTGATGGTTTCATTCCCTTTTCCATGGGCATGGTTTGGCCTTGAGCGGTTTCCGCAGCAGCGCCACCTGGGTGATGTTCCTCATGTGAACCCTGAGCATGAGCACCGCCGCCGAATGCGAGCCCGACTGCGGCCAAGACGATGAGCGTCAGATTTGAACGTTTCATTTCATGTATCCTTGATTTTTTACTGAGGTATCGAACTGAATTCGGCATGGGGACCAATCGGTCCAAGAGCGAGAAGCTCGTGACCGAACCGCGAAGTCAGTTGTCTGCGAAGTTTCCACTGAGCCGGCGGCCCCCGCGCGCAGGGGCCACACAGTGCTCTGGCTGTCCTCAGGACTTGGGAGGCGGTGGCTCTGGCGACAGCGTCCGGCCGTTAGTCCGCTCGGCAATCGGAAGGAGAAACTGCACGACCTCGGAAATGCCGTATGCGTTCGTTTTTTGCGAAACGATGGCGCCATGCACGGACGCGCATGCTGCAGAGCATGCGTTGCCAGATGAGCAAGTGCCCTGACAGGAGCCGCAGTTACAGCCTGCGCAGCCCTCGCCGCAGGCCGGCCCGCAACGCGGCACATCGGCCGATCTGGCCCACGCGACGTGTCGCATGGCGCCGAGAGAACTGGCTGAAGCTCTGCAATCTAGCCGACCGGAATGGGAGCTAACCCGAACAGAATCGGACGCCACTTGGCGTGAAGCATGGAATCCCGGATTTGTCGCAGTTCCGGCAGCGGGCGCAGAGACGATCTGGTGCGTGTGCCCCGAATGGGCGCGCCCTGGAGATGCCCAGAGAACGGACAGCAACACCGCCATCAGGATCAATGGTAACGTCCTCACCATACGCTGTGACAGCTCTCCCGGCACTGTGTTCACTTCTCCCAGGCTGATGCTGCGGTTCAATCCAATAAGTCATGTCTCGGTTGGGCTTTCATTGACAACGATCAATGCCAGATCTGGGAACAAGTAATCGCGCCCGGCGTTGGATACTGTTAAGCGCTCGAAAGATCCGTTCTTCGCAAAAAGCACCTCGAAATGGCTTGACCTTCCACCAGGGGGAAGCGGCATGCATGGATTTAATTAGCCTGAACAAGATACTTGTGGGCCCTCCTGTTGGTGGAAGGTCAAGCCGCAACTGGAGTTCACGTTATGCGTGGCGATGAAATGATGCACGGATGGGGCGGCATGTGGTTCGGACCGCTTCTCATGTGGGGTGTGCCAATCCTTTTGATCGTTCTTGTCGTCTGGTTTCTCGGCAGATCGCGCTGATCCGCGGCACAGTCGGGATCCGCGCGATATCCGGCGACGCGCCTCAATGGGCGGTTCGCAAGCGGCGAGATCGATCAGGAAGAGATCGGCGGAGGTTCAACGCGCTTAGAGGTCACAACACTGACTAGGCGATAATTCGCCCGACTGCTCAAACGCCCCCTTGTGCTAACGCGAATGCGTTCACCTGAAATCGAAGAAAGAGAGCGACCGATGTCGAAGTCGACATGCTGCGAGAGACCAGGACACGACCATGGTTCGGATAAAAGCGGAAACGTCGCGACCGAAGCCGATCACGACGCAAAAGCGACTGATCCTGTCTGCGGTATGAGCGTCAACATCGCGACGGCCGATCACAAGACCCAGCACGACGGGCAGGACGTCTATTTCTGTTCGGTGCGCTGCAAGGAAAAATTCGA
>Ga0180009_10006047_pt1 | contig 12807 bp, 11 predicted proteins | sample OS_PC_MetaG_FD_123537 | JGI IMG/M metagenome (GOLD analysis project Ga0180009, IMG submission 123537) | Groundwater microbial communities from the Aspo Hard Rock Laboratory (HRL) deep subsurface site, Sweden - OS_PC_MetaG | ecosystem: Environmental > Aquatic > Deep subsurface > Groundwater...
AGCGCATTCCTCAACTTTAGCTCACTTTAGGCACTTCAAATTTAAACTTTTCGACTTCAGCTTATACAGGATAGTCGTCCTGGTAAAAATATGTCATCGAATTTACGAATTAGAGCACTAAGTGATCTGACGGATCAATACCGAATCTTTGTTTTGAATTTGTGTATTTGGTTATTGGATATTGTTTGTTATTTGGGATTTGTTATTTGTTTTTTCCCCGATAAAACGGGATTTATAGAATCGCTTCGCTCCAACCGGTTTATCCGGGTTAGGGAACAGTCACTTTAAATTTATATTGGTAAGGCGAATCCTTATCTCCCAAAACGAGCGTTCCCTCAAGCTCCTTAAAAGCCAACGGACCCGGATCTCCGCCAGGTCCGCCGACCTGTTTGCCGTTTACGGTGGATCCGAAATGGCTGCCCCGATCCATAAACAACAGACTGCCGTCATAATAATCGAATTCGATGTGATGCCTGGAAATGGTATGGGGGGGATCGTCCGGAATCGGCAGATCGTTGTACACGAGGGGATCTTCACATTCCCTGCCGATTCGAAAAGGAAATTTCTTGATCAGAAAAGGATCTTCAGGCAAACTCTGCCTTGCTTTGCGGGTCAATCCTTTAAGGGAGATCTCGAATTCGGATTCACGCAGTGTATGGTCTAAAAAGGAAGTGGTAAGGGATTTACCGGGTGTTGATCCTTCGACTTTAAGCTTGGAAATGGTCGCATCCGCTTTCCTCAGCCGTTCAAAAAGTACCCGCAATATTTTAAATGCGAAATCCTTACCGCTTTTCAAATTGTCAAAGAATTTATCCCGGTGGATCTCGTAGACAACAGTTTCTTCAAGGGCCGTAACAGTCGCACTTCTCGGTTTATCATCGATCATGCTCATCTCACCGAAAATACTGCCCGACTCCAGGTCACAGACATGGATCTGCTTACCGTCGACATCCTTGGTTACGCTCACCCGACCCTGTTTGATGAGATAGGCGGTTTGCCCCCCTATCCTTTTCTTTGATGATGACTTCTCCGGCTTTGCATCGGTATGTATCAACCATGGCGACCATCCTCTTCAATCTCAAACCATGGACTTTAAAATAACAAGATCGAGTTGATCCGCGGCATCCTTTGCCAGGTCCGATACCCTGGAAATCGAATCCAAACAGAGTTTCAAGTGAATTTTATGACTGTATTCCAGGGATGATGTGAAAATCTCCTTGGTCAAATCCCATACAATATGATCCACATCCGATTCCTTGAGGCCGACTTCCTTTGCATGCTGCCGCGAAACTTGAATGGGGCATTCCCCTTTCAAAAAACAGACAACAGAGTGCTTAAGGGGGGATATAATACCCAAGGATTCCTGGACTGCGGCTTGAAACATCACCTTCAGCTCCTCGGGAATGACCGGTCGCTGGTTTAAAAAGAAATCGGAACAGGTTTCACCTGCATTGGCGACCTCATCCACAGCCTCAACCAACCGATAGATATCCTCGCGAAGTCTTGGCAGGTACGCCCCGGCGTATAGCTTGTCCCGGATCTCGTAACGAATCAGGTCCGCCTTACTTTCAATCTTGTCAACCTGCTTGGCCAGTTCCTTGGCCTCCCGGATATCGCCTTTAAGATACGTCTGGAAGGTCTTTATACCTGTTGTTAAACACTCTTCCACAACATCCATGTGTTTTAAGAGAAGTTCAACGACTTCCTTTTCTTTTTTAAAAAAGAACATGGTTCCTCCGTTAGACTATTCAATAACTTATGCGGCTGCATTGAAAAAAACAATATAAATTCGCATCAAGAGATAGGCGATGATGCCGCTGGACAAGGGGGTTGAAATCCACCCGATACCGATCTCGATGAGCGTTTTTTTACTGACGGTTCTGGCCCCCTTAATGAGCCCCACTCCGATCACCCCCCCTACAACAGCCTGGGAAGTGGATACCGGCACCCCGACCTGGGTAAAAAAGTGAACCGTAATGGCCGCAGATAATGCAGAAATAAAAGCCGAGAAACCGTCCAGTTCAACAATCTTTCTTCCCACCGTATTCATGACTTTCTTACTGTATGTCAACACCCCGAATGCGATAGAGAGACTCCCGAAGACGGAAGCCTGAAAAGGAGTCAGAAAACCGGACCCCACATACACGCCGGTAACATTGGCAACATTGTTTGCGCCCAGGGAATATGCGCCGTAGCACCCGGCCAACACCAGTGCGGATTTTATGAATGCATTTCGCATCTGGATATTCCTGAGGATTTTTCCGAAGAGCTTTCCAAAAATCGGGTATAAAAGTCTGCTGAAGATCATGGCGCCGATGGGTGTAAAAACCCAGCAGAGCAAGACTTTGTAAAGTCGGCTGAAGTCAGGGATTCCCGAGATCATGCCGATTCCCAATACGGCGCCCATAATGGCCTGAGAGGTGGAAACCGGAAGGGAAAGGTACGAAAAAAACGACACACACAGGCCCGCTGAAAATGTCGCAACAAAGGCTGCATCGTGGGACATCTTCGACATCTCACCGACGGTGTCCATGCTCTTGTGGCCTTCCAGAAGCGCTCCTGCAATCACGAAAATGGAAACAAGAATGATTGCCGTCCGGTATTTCAGGACGTTTGCAGCAACGCCGGCGCCGAAAACGTTGGCCGCGTCATTGCTTCCCAATCCCCACCCGATGAGAACGCCGCCTGCGAGTCTCCACATAACCTGGCCTTTCTACCTGAATAGAAACCGTTTTTATCGAGAAATAAAGATATTATCGTTAATGCTCGGCGGCAGTCAGAAAATTATCATCCATGCCGGGAACTTAATATGGTCTTCATTAACTATATGGAAAATATGGATTTGTTTGTCAAGCATTCCACAACCAGGCTATTAAAAACATTCTTTCAGCAGACACCTGCACCAGGCTTCCGGCCTTCAGATTCATCAGGTCGATTAAACGACCGGCAATGACCAATCGGGTTTTGTTTATGGGAACCACAAAGAATCGGATCGGCCCAACCGGTCTTAGCCTTTCATCCACCACCAACCATCCGTTTTCGGTTTTGGTTCTTTCCGGAAAGGCATTGGGCAGTCCGGTGCCCACAGACTCCATACGGGTTTCAACAGCCAGGATTTCCGATTCCGGACCGACCTTAAATCGGCCCTCTACAGCGGTGAGTTCAACAGAATGCCTATAGCTCAGGCTGATCATGTCATCACCGCTTACACGAACTGCTGCAATCCGGCGATCGTTTTCTTTGGGAAGAGCAACGGTTACGATTTGAAGGGGCCGGAAAGCCGCCCCGATAACAACCAGACAGGATATAATAATTGCCGGGATCGTAATTCTGGACATTCTAGGTTGATACCGCCTCAACGGTCGCGGGAGTGGTTTTGGCTTTTCGGGTGCGCTGCCAGAAATAGATGGCGGCCAAAATCAATACCGCCGCCCCGTTTGCCTGGTGCTGGTTTAACTGCATTCCCCAAAAATTCATCCCCGCAGGGTTCACCAGCACAAAAGCGAGTATAAGAAAGATCAGCCGCTCGATGAGATATGTCTTGACCACCCAGTGGCCCTGGATAAACACCGACCAGCAGAACATGCCGATAACGGATACCGGGATGATGTAGGCGAGCTCCGCCCAGTTGGTGTTGAACATCAAGAGCTTGGTATTGTAGATAAACATAAACGGCAGGGTGAAGGCGGCAAGATCCAGTTGAAACGATTTCCAGCCGGTCTTGATGGGATCGGATCCCGCAATGCCTGCTGCTGCATAGGCACAAAGTCCCACCGGCGGTGTATCGTCTGCCACAATGCCGTAATAGAACACAAAAAGGTGGACCGCCAGCACCGGAAGACCGAGTCCGAGGTCATTGCTCAGCGACAGGATGGCGGGTGCGGTCATGGCAGCCATCATGATGTAGGTGGCGGTGGTGGGAAGACCCATTCCCAAGATGATGCAGGCAAACACGGAAAAAAGCAGGGTTAAAAAAAGATTGCCGCCTGCAAGCTGGGTGATAAAGGCTGCCATTTTAAGGCCAAGCCCGGTAAGGGTCACCACCCCGATGATAATCCCGCAACAGGCACAGGCCGCAGCCACTCCGGCCATGTTCCGGGCCCCGGCTTCAAGGGCGTCTAAAAGCTCGGAACGGGATCGGCGGACAAAAAACCCCCGGGGTTGATTGAGATAAGCCAGATAGGCGGGCTCTCCGTCGGTTTGCCCCCGGCTTTGTTTCTTGGGAAACGAATGAAACCCTCTATAGTAATTGTTGCCGATGGCAACCAAAATTCCGGATAAGATCCCCCAGGAGACGGAGGTGCCCGGGGTCCAGAACAGAATCAGCAGCATGTAGCAGAGCACGAACAGGGGGATTAAATGGTGAAGGCCGGAAAGCAGGGTTTTGATCAGCTCGGGGGTCTCTTCCCGGGTCAACCCCCTGATGTTGCTTTTAACGGCCTCAAGGTGCACGATGGAAAAGATAGCGGTATAGGACAGTATGGCCGGAATAAAAGCGGCCTTGACCACCTCGAAATAGGAGATTCCGATCATCTCCGCCATGATAAAGGCAGCGGCCCCCATGATGGGAGGCATGAGCTGGCCGTTGGTGGATGCCGCCACCTCCACCGCTCCTGCCACATGGGGTCTAAACCCCACTTTTTTCATGAGCGGTATGGTCATGGCCCCTGTGGTCACGGTGTTGGCAATGGAAGATCCTGAAATGGAGCCCATGGCGGCAGAGGCCACAACCGCTGCCTTGGCAGGCCCTCCCCGGAATCGTCCCATGGTGGCAAAAGACAAATTGATCAAGTATTCCCCGGCTCCGGTTTTTTCCATCAAAGCGCCGAAGAGTACAAACAGAAACACAAATGTTGATGAGACCCGGAGGGGTACGGACCAGAGCCCTTCCCCGGACATATACACGTGATCGATGATTCTCGACACCCGAAATCCCCGGTGGGCAAGCTCTCCGGGTATATAGGGGCCGAAATAGGCGTAAACGAGAAACACCAGGGTGATCACCGGCAGCATTGGAGAGACGCTTCTTCGAGTGGCTTCCAGAATCAGAGCCAGCAGCAGACCGCCGGTCCAGATATCGTACCAGGCGGCATCCCCCTGGACGCTGATCCAGTGTTCGTAGTTTACAAACGAATAGATAGCGGCAACACCCCCGATAACGGCCAATATGATATCCGGTATGGACAGGCGCGTTCGGGGAGACGTTTTAGAGAAGGGAAAACACAAGAAACAGAGCACCATGGCAAAGGATAAATGAATGCTCAGCTGCTGGTAACCGGGAAGTTCACCGAAAAAACCGGTATAGAGATGGAATATGGACATGGCGATGGCAAACCAGCGGATAAACACGCGGGTCTTTCCCCGTAAAATCCTGGAGCCGGTCTCGGCCTCCTCGGCCATCTTCAAACTCTTTTTCACCTTCTCGTCTTGCCTGCCTGCACTCATTCAGCCCCCTATAACACTGCAGGGCAACCATTGGAGCTGCCCTGCAATGGTAATAGTTACCGCTCGATCTTATTTCACAACACCCGCTTCTTTAAAGTATTTTTCTGCTCCCGGATGCAGCGGAATGCTCATGCCCATCATGGCCTTCTTTACATCGATGACCTTAAATTGCGCATGGGCGCCTTTTATTTGGTCCAGGTCTTCGTATATGGCTTTTACAATAGAGTAAACGACATCCGCCTCAAGGCTGGCCCGGGCGGCCATCATGGCCATCACCGCGATGGTTTGAACCGGTTGATCCACCCCCTTGTAAACACCTGGGGGAACCGTGTCGGCGGCGTAGAAGGCGTATTTTTTCATCAAGGCATCGGCTTTGGGACCGCTGATGGGAACGATCACGGACGATACCAGCACGCAGGTATCGATAATGTGTGCGGCTCCGACAGCCGTGGTGTTGAAATAGGCATCCAGACGGCCGTCTTTCATGTAGTCTGCGGCCTGGGACGCTTTAAGCTGCTGGGATTGAATGTCGTCGACACTCATGCCCCATGCTTCAAGGATCTGCTTGGCGTTTTCCGCCGTGCCCGAGCCCAGGGGCCCGATGGAGATCCGTTTGCCCTTCATGTCGGCCACCGAATTGATCCCGGCATCTTTTCTCGCCACCACCTGGATGGTTTCCGGATAGATCGTCATGCAGCCCAGCATGTTCTCAATCGGTTTATCGAACATCAACTTGCCGTAGTAGGCGTAGTAGGCGATGTCGTTCTGCAACAGTGCAAAGTCGGTATCATCTTTGCTGATGAGTTTGGCATTGGCCACAGATGCGCCCGAAGACTCGGCCGTCACCCTGATGTTTTGCGCCTGCAGATGCTTCCAGGCCACCCGTGATACCGCCCCTGCAAAGGGATAGTAGGCACCGGTCACCCAACCGGATGCGATGGACAGAAACCGGCGTTCAGCCGCCTGAACCGGGCCCATGGTAAATACCACGGCCAATATAATCGCTATTCCAAAAACAATACGCTTCTTACTCATTTTCCTATCCTCCTTTTTATGGATGGCGAGGTAAAACATCTAAATTTTACGATGCCATCGGGTTTAATATTTCGTTTTGGCCTTTAGAGCGAACACCACCTCCCTTCCCCTGGTTCATGCAAATCTCTTTTCAAATTCCGCCGAACCACATTGTTCAGCATGTATACTCTTGTCGGGGTTAATTAAATACAGCCGACAACGGCCGTTTTGATACCTGACAACTCGCTTTTCTTAATATTCAAAGGATGGATGAGTTTTTAATATAATAAATGTACAACATAAATCTTGGCTTGATCAAGTCATAATCCGTCTTTTCTTGACACGCCTTATCAATCGTTCATATATTCCACCGTTTTTGATGGGGTCGAAGAAATGGTGAGGAGGAAACAATAGATGACCGGGAAAAAAAGTTATGATGTTATCATCATCGGCGGTGGGCATAACGGTCTCGTGACTGCCGCTTATTTGGGAAAGGCCGGAAAATCGGTTTGTATCTTTGAAAAGCGCCATGTTTTGGGCGGATGTGCCACCACGGAAAATCTCTGGCCCGGATTCAAAATATCAACGGCAGCCTATGTGATCAGCCTCTTTTTGCCGGAGATCATTCGAGAACTGAAATTAAAGGAAAACGGCCTGACCATTCTGCCTCGAAATCCGTCATCATTCACCCCGCTTCCGGATCACCGGTATCTGCTGCTCGGCCCGGATGAACAGATGAATAAACGAGAGATCTCCAAGTTCAGTGCAAAGGATGCTGAATCATTTCTCAAATATAATCAGCTCCTTGAACGGGTGGCTGAAGTGATTGAACCGGTTCTTTCCATGTCTGCTCCGGATCCTCTGCCGCTGCCAAAAACATATCGAAATCCGGGATTGGGGAAGAGGCTCCGAGATGCAAAAAAGCTGTGGAACAAATACCGGGCAATGAAGAAACTGGGAGGCGACCTTCCCGAGGCTATCGAACTCATGACCGGTGCGGCTCGACCGATACTGGATCGATGGTTTGAATCCGAACCATTGAAAGCGACCCTGGCGACAGATGCCATCATCGGCGCATTTGCCTCTATTTCTTCACCCGGGACCGCCTATGTCCTTTTGCATCATGTGATGGGAGAAGCCGGCGGGGCCAGGGGCGTGTGGGGATATGTCCAGGGCGGCATGGGGGGGCTTGCCGATGCACTGGAAGCGGTCTGCAAGGAGTTGAAGGTCGACATCTTTAGGGAAGCAGCGGTAAAAGAAATCGTTGTTCAAAACAACCGGGCCTGCGGGGTTGAGCTTTCTGACGGAAGCGCCTTCGAAGCTCGGGCCGTGGCATCCAATGCCGATGCCCATGTGACTTTTGAAAAATTGTTGGACCCGAAGGTGATGCCTGAGTATTTCCGGGATGCCGTCTCCCGCATCGATTACGCTTCGGCATCCGCCAAAATCAATCTGGCATTATCCAGGCCCCCTATATTCAAGTGTCTGCCTGAAAACGGCATCGGCCCCCACCATCACGGCACGATCCATATCGGCCCCACAATGGATCATATCGAACGGGCCTATGACGACGCCAAATGGGGAAAACCCAGCACCGAACCGGTACTCGAAATCACCCTTCCATCCAGTGTCGACCGCACCATTGCTCCCGAAGGGAAGCATGTCATGTCCATGTTCGTTCAATATGCACCTTATGCGCTGGCAGAAGGAAACTGGGATGACATTAAAGAGGGCTTTGCCGATCGGTGCATAGAGTTGTTATCCCAATATACCCTCAACATTCCGGATGTCATCGAACATCGACAAATCTTAAGCCCGTTGGATCTCGAACGGACCTTTGGCATTACCGGCGGCAATATCATGCAGGGCGCCATGAATCTCAACCAGCTCTATGCCATGCGCCCCGTGCCGGGATGGGCCGACCACCGGACCCCTGTCGAGGGCCTGTACCTGTGCGGAGCGGCCAGCCATCCGGGCGGGGGAGTCATGGGTGCGTGCGGCAAAAATGCGGCCGTGGAAATTCTACGGGATATATAAAAGGGAAAATTCCAAATCACAAATATCAAAGACCAAATAACTATCTGCATTTTAATCATGAAAACACTCAAAATATTATATAAAAATGCCGATACATAATGCTGCGGCAGCACGAATTTCAACCCTGCAGAAACAAGGTAAATAGGACGCGGATCGGATGAACAAAGGCGATAGGATGGATTCAGAAAACGATATGGGTACACCGACTACACCGAAGCAGGATCTTGTTTGGATTATCTCTGAGGGAAAACTCTCCGAAATCGATTTGAATGAAATTGCCGGCCCGGCACCCCAAAATCCTGTCAAGGCATATCATATTTCGGATTTGGCAAGCTATCTGCTCAATCCGAACCCTGTGCAGGTCAAAAAAAAGTTGATCGGGTGCGAAATTCATCGCCCGCGGCCGCTTTTGGTAAAAATAAAGAACAGTTTTCGAAAAATTTTTTCCATTTCCACTAAGGCGAATTCTTCAAAAAAAGATGCGGCGGATAAGCCGGAAGCTCTTATCTCTCAAAGCAAAGGGGAGGCTCCGGCCCTTAAGGATAAAGACCTCGAGTCCCACTTCCATAAAATCGATGAACTCCTCCTGCCATACGACACCACAATAAAACGCCTGCTCGACATGGATGAAAACACGGTATCAACCATCTTGGGTATCTGCGAGGATAGGGACGGAAACCGATCGCTGTTGAATCTCCAGGGTGATTTCTCTGAACAAATCAATTTTATGATCAACAATATTAACAAGGATGTGGGCGTTCTATTGAGTATGGCCCAGATTGCAGACGGGTTGTTCGATATGGGAGGCTTCGACTTCACGTCCTACGACCCCCAAAGGCGGCATCGACTTATCCGGTTCGACCGCGATGGAGAACCCAAATGCTGCATTCTCGGAACCGACAATAAGGTCAGCTATTGGATCGAAGATATTAAGATATTGCAGCTGCTGCATCTGCTTGATCAGTCCATCCGCACCAATTTAAAACTAAAAGAGTCCATTCAGCAATGTATTGAAGGAGAGGCCAAGCCGTTGAAATTGTTTTTTAATCAAGAGCTCGAAATCGAATATACCAGCACGCAGCCTCCTGAAGTGTACCGGCAGGTCTTTGAAGGCCGGCAGATGGAGGCCACCGAAAAAAACGTGGTGATCAACTCCCTCAAGAACCTCCAGTTCGGCATATCTTTAAATTACATTCTCAAGTCGGATTCAGGAAAAGAAAAATTATGCACCAGCATGTCGGTGATGCATGATATTCGCGCGCTGGATCCCATCAAAGACATCGTTCCAGAAATTTATACTGAAATCAATAAGCGCACCCAAGCATCGGAAGCCGGACGGTTCTACCTGTTGGACGCAATAAAAGGGTATCGAAATGAGCAATAATTTTAATGAAAACGACTACAACTGGATCAGAGAGCTGACAATATACCCGGAGAGTCTGGCCAGGCAGATCGATTTCTTTGAGGACACGTCTCAAATAGATATCCCGGATGATCCCATTGAAAAGGTCATTTTCCAGGGACGCGCTAAAAGCGCCATCCGCAAGATCGCTCAAAACAAGGGCCATATTCTGATGGTGGGGCGCCCCGGAACCGGCAAATCCATGCTGGCCAACATGTTCAACCAAGTTCTCGACAAGTCACTGGGGGATTACCTTCGCCCCAAAGCGTCGATCATCGCCTATCCGGGCAAAGACCAGAACCATATCCGAATCGCTTACGAACAGCCGGATATCATCGATGAACGCATTTCAAAGGTCAACAAAGCCATTGAAAAGGCCGGAGACAATATCGATGAATTCAGCCTGTCCGATCAAATCGCTTCTGTGAGAAAAGTGAAGAAGGGGCTCCTCTGGGCAGCCGGAATCAGTGCCGTGGCCGGATTTTTCTTTCCCCCCGCATTTATTGCTACGGGGCTCACGGGAATCGGTTCCATATTCATGTACATGCAGGAAAACAACCACAAGGCGCAGGAAAAAATACAGCGGGAGGCGTTATTCGGAAAAAAGAACGCGGTTAAGCACTTAACCGATCTGATCCCGGAAATCCTTTACGATCCCCGAAAAGACAAGGGGCTCATGGCCCGGATTTCAGAACCGAACATGCGGAACATGAAAGGCGGTTTTCGGCACGATCCGTATCAGTCCGGAAACCTTCACACACCGGCGCATAAGCGGGCATTTATCGGGGCGCATGCCAAATCACCGATTATCTATATCGATGAACTGAAAACCCTGGTGAAAGAGGGTTACATGGCAGACCTGCTTGAGATCATGCAGAACAAGGAATACATACTGGAAGGCGGAAAATCCACCGGCAGCGGAGCTGCAGATCGCTCGGAAGATCATCTCAAGGCGGACAATATCATCATCGCCTGCTGCAATCATGACACCCTGGCCTACCTCCAGCAGGAGGGAGACGGTGCGTTCTTGAGCCGGATAGAGGATAAAGGGGAAATCATTCAGATGGAAAGTGCGGTTCCGGAAAACGCCCACCACATCCGGCAAGTGGCCCAGTATGTGAAGCAGGAAATAATAAACCTAGGCGAAGAATTTCGGAATGCCTGGGGTGAAATATTGGAAAAAGAAGGTTACGAAGGGGTCCGGAAAAGGAGTGAACATATTTTCGGGAAAAAATTGCCGGTGGATTATCAGTTAAAGGAGCGGGATTTTTCCCGGCCCGCGGTGCTTGAAATTGTAAAAGAGCTTCGATGCCGGTCGTCCGACGGGAAGCTGAGCGGCATTCTCAGGCCCATCAACGGGATTATCAAGACAGCGGAAATGGAAGCCATTTTAGACAATGCACCGCTTGTAGAGCCGAAGCACGTCCGAAATGCCATTGAAGAGCATTTAAGTCTTGAAGGCGTCCTATCCAAAGAAATTATCGAACATAAAAAGGATTTGAAGAAATACATCAGCTCCATGACCGATTCCATCGGATATGTGGTGGGTCTGGCCGTGGTTCAATCGAAATCGAGCGACCAAATGCTGGGACAGCCGTTGCCCATTCATTGCCAGGTTAACACAGGTGGCAGAGATGCGGTGGTTGCGCCCGGAAAAATCGGCGACATTGCAAAAGCAGCCGCTCAAAACGTGAGGGCGTCCATCAAAAAGGTGATGAAAACCATCGGTGCCCCGAATGTGGGATATGAGATGCACGTAGAATATATACAGGCCCACGGCGGCGTGGAAGGGGACAGCGCTTCGGTGGCAATGGATATCGCGCTCATTTCAGACTACATCAAACAGCCGGCAAACCAGAAATACGGAGTGACCGGTTCTCTCACCGGCGATATAATTTTGGCCGTGGGCGGTGTTACGGAAAAGCTAAGATCCATCATGGATTCCTTTCTGGGTATGGAAGGGGCGTGTATTCCCTGGCAAAACAAACATGATGTGGAGCCGTTGTTAATCAACACGGAATTTGAATATATCCAAAAAGATGAAATACCCGGGATACGGATTTTCAGAAAAGAGGGGCAACAAGAACCCTTTGACATCTATTTCTGCAAAACCAAATACAATGCTTACAAAATTGTGATGGGGCTGGACCGGGACGAGGTGGAGCGCCGGATGGTCGAACGGAGCAAGCAGGATTTGGCGCTCATGCAGAATATGAATAGTTCAAGCCCGGGAACTGGCGGTTTTGAGTAATTCCTGACGGAATCTTATTAAAAAGGACGCGGATTTTCGCAGACACCAAGGTTTCAGGTTTCGGGTGTCAGGTGTCAGCAAGTACCGATACTTGAAAACTGAACACTGAAACCTGAACACTGAAACCCACAACAGTGAGCATTTCAATTTCAGATGCCAGATTAAATCATCAACCATAATACGAATGGGCCAAAACATTTAAAAATGTTTCCTGGACCAGATCTTCTGCATCTCGAACATCCCAGCAAACCCGCAAGCCGAAGTTATACAGCTTTCGCTCATATCGTTTGACCAGATCGTAATACAGGTTTTGCCTGCCGGAATTGATCGCCTCTATTAACGCTGCATCCTCATCAATTACTTTTCTTCGCTCCTGCGTCTTCGGCATTTTCTTCGTCTCTTGTCACCTGACAAGCTTCCCGCATTCATGTGGAAACCCCCAGTTTGGGCAGGATATAGGCTTGCAGGAGATACCAGATCCCGACAATCAATATAAGCGTCAGTAATTCACTCATGGTCGTACTCCAGGTTTATAATGGGTTAGTGTACTTTTGTCCATTGCTTTCTGAATATAAGGCAATAAAGCGCCATCATCAAAAAAGCCATGACCAGGCCGAGATGGGTAACATCCAAAAAAATAATAAATCCCGGGGGAAAC
>Ga0180009_10006048_pt1 | contig 12804 bp, 9 predicted proteins | sample OS_PC_MetaG_FD_123537 | JGI IMG/M metagenome (GOLD analysis project Ga0180009, IMG submission 123537) | Groundwater microbial communities from the Aspo Hard Rock Laboratory (HRL) deep subsurface site, Sweden - OS_PC_MetaG | ecosystem: Environmental > Aquatic > Deep subsurface > Groundwater...
ACCGGGACTGCCTGAGCGACTGCACGTGGACGCCTTGGGGCACCTGCATGCTGTGACAGCGCGCCGACTCCCGGCTATGACATCGACGTCGAGGGCCATTCCATCAGCTACCGCGATGGCGACACCGCAGGAAATCGCAAAGGGCGGCAGGCTCAGGGCCCGACGCCGAGGGCGGTGCCATCGGTGGTGAAGCGTTGGGCATAGACGCCCCACAGGGAGCCGTCCTGCAGGTCACTCTGCCAGGCCACAATGTAGTTGCCCGGCACGGTGGTGGTCACGGCCGCCGAGGTCTGCCAGCCATTCTGGTAGACGTGGGTGCTGAGCTCCACGGTGCTCATGCCGCCCTGAAAATCCAGAACCCGCGCTGCCAGGTCCCAGTCCGCGCCCACCTGGGTCTCCCACGCCACAAGCAATCCGTCCGGACCCGCGGACACGGCTGGCCTTAGCTGGTCCGACGCCCCCTGCGTGTTCACCAGTCTATCAACCTCCAGGGGCGCGACCTCGGCGTCAAAACGGCGCGCAAAGATGTCCCAACTGCCGTTCACCGGATCGAGCAGCCCCTCCCAGACCACGACATACCCGCCGTCCGGGGTGGCCGCGACATCCGGCGTGGAGTGCCAGCCCGCGACATCGGCAGGCACGTCAAACACCACGCCGCCGACCGCGCCGGCAGCGAGAAAATGGCGCGCGCGCACGTACAGCCGCCCCGCTGTATCCTGGTCGGTCCAGACCACCAGGAATCTGCCATCAGTGGCCGCCGCCACGCGCGGGTCCGCGGGATCAAATCCTCCCGCCCCGTCCGCCCGGACCGAGGCGCCGAGGGGCACGGCATCAAAGTCAAAGCGCCTGGTGTAGGCGCGCAAAAAACCAGCTTCAAACGCAATCCACGCCACCACAAAGCCCCCGTTGGGCGTACTGGCCACCGCGGGCGAGTCGTCCGCGTTTGGCGCCAGGTCGCCGACGTCAAAGATCGTGCCGATGGGCACGCTCAGGCTGTCGAAGAGCCGCCCAACGACCCGCTGCTCCCCAGCCCCTTCGCGAATCCACGCCACCACAAAGCTCCCGTCTGCCAATCGGGCCGCTGCCGGGGCCCGATTCACTTCGCCGTTCACGGCCGCCGCGGCGCTCACGAGAAACGGCGCGCCGTCGGCTGTGGCGAAGCTATCAAAGCGCTGTCCCCACACCCGTCGCTCGCCGGCGCCTGCGCCATCTCCGGACCACACCGCCACAAACCCCTCCCCCACCGGGATCAGCGCCGGCTCTCCCTGATTGCCCGCCGTCTCTGAGTTGACCAGGAACTCGCTGATGCCGCACTGCGTGCACCCGTCCCAGTCACGGGAATTGCCGTCATCACAGACCTCGGTGGCGTCAACCACGCCGTCCCCGCACACCGCGAAGGCCTGGCAACCGGACTCGTTGAGCACGCAAAAGCCATCGCAGCCCAGCACGCCGGATTCATACCCGAGACCCTCGCAGGTCTCACCCCCCAGGTCGGTCCCGTCGCACACTTCGTTGGAATCCAACACGCCGTCGCCACAACCTGGCGCCGCGTCGGGTCCGAGCCCCGCGTCGTTGTCGTCGCTCGCCGGAGCGGTGAAGTCCACGAAGCAACCGCCGCCGGCGATGGTTATCGAGAGCAACGCCAAAAGGATGACGCGGAAGTTTCCCATGGTCCAAATTGTACCAGATCTTGAGGCGTCCCGTCCGGGTGGATCCGGACCGTGAGGCGTGGGGAGAAAACCGGCTACGCGCCCAGGGAGCCGCCCGAGGTCCGCGATGCGGCCGGGGACTCTCCGTTCAACACCGGCGACGGGGACGCCACAACGTCCTCCAAAGCGGCGTCGAGCACTTCGCTCATGTCGGACACGAGCACAAACTCCATGGCGTTGCGAACGTCTTCGGGGAGCTCGTCCAGATCACGACCATTGCGCTCGGGCAGGATCACCCGGGTCAATCCGGCGCGGTGGGCGGCCAGGAGCTTGGACTTGATGCCGCCCACGGGCAGCACCCTGCCACGCAAGGTCACCTCCCCGGTCATGGCCGTGTCGGCCCGCACCCTCCTTCCCGTCAGCAATGACGTGAGCGCCGTGAAGATGGTCACCCCCGCCGAGGGTCCGTCCTTGGGAATCGCGCCGGCGGGCACATGAATGTGCAGGTCCTCGGTCTCGCGCACATCCGGGTCCACCCCCAAGCGTGCGGCATTGCTCCTGACGTAGGTCAGGGCGGCCCGGGCAGACTCCTTCATGACGTCGCCGAGCTTGCCCGTGATCTCCAGGCGACCGTTGCCTGGCATACGCGAGGTCTCGATGAAGAGCACATCGCCGCCGGTAGGCGTCCAAGCCAGCCCCGTGGCCACACCGGGCACAGACGTACGCTCCGCCGCCTCGCTGAAGAATCGCGTTTTGCCCAGGTAGTCAAGGAGGTCTCCGGCGTCCACACGCACCGAGATCTTCCGGTCCGAGCTTCGGGCCGCCTCCAGGGTCACCACCCGGCAGACCCGCGTCAGCTCGCGTTTGAGCTGTCGCACGCCCGCCTCGCGGGTGTAGTCCGCGATGATGCTCACGAGCGCATCGTCGGTGACCGTGACGCTGTCGGTCCCCAGCCCGTGTTTCTCCAGGACATCCGGCAGCAGGTGTCGCCGGGCGATGTGCAGTTTCTCCTCCACCGTGTACCCCCCAAGCTCGATGATCTCCAGGCGGTCCCGGAGGGGCGCGGCAACGCCCTCCAGGGTGTTCGCCGTGCCGATAAAGAACACCTCAGACAGGTCGAAGGGGAGCTCGAGGTAGTTGTCGGTGAAGGCGTGATTCTGCTCCGGGTCGAGCACCTCCAGCAGCGCCGCTTCGGGCGAGCCCATCCACCCCTGGTTGAGCTTGTCAATCTCGTCCAACAGCACGATGGGGTTCTTCACCCCAGACCGCTTCAGCGCGTTGATAATCCGCCCGGGCAGGGCGCCCACGTAGGTGCGCCGATGTCCACGGACCTCAGCCTCGTCCCGGATCCCGCCCAGGGCCACGCGCACCAGGGGTCGTCCCGTGGCGTCGGCGATGGACTGGCCCAGGGATGTCTTGCCCACCCCGGGCGGCCCCACCAGGCTTAACACCGCCCCGTGCGAGCTCTTGGTCATCTTGCGCACAGCCAGATGCTCCAGAATGCGTTTTTTTACCTCGTCGAGCCCGTAGTGGTCCGCGTCGAGCTGCTTAGACACCTCGTCCAGATCTTCGTTCACCTCGGCGCGGGCAGACCAGGGCAGGTCAGCGATCAGCTCCAGATACGTGCGAATGACCTGGTGCTCGGCCTGAGACGGGCCGATGCGCGTCAAGCGCCCCAGCTCCCGCTCCACCACCTTCTGCGGCTCTTCGGGCAGGCCGGCCTCGTCCAATCGGGTGCGCAGGGCGTCGAGGTCATCCCCCTCCTCGCCCTCGCCCAACTCTTTTTGGATCGCACGCAACTGCTGCCGCAGCATCATTTCCCGCTGGTTACGCCCCATCTCTCCCTGCATCTCCCGGGCGATGCGCTGCTTGACGTCCGCCATTACTTTCGCCTCCGCCAACAGGCGGTGCACGAGCCTTAGACGCTGCCCGGAATCGACGGCCAGGAGCACCTGCGCCTCCTTTTCCGAGGGCAGACCCAGGGATGAGGCTACGATATCAGCCACCTCGCCGGGGGGCTTCAAGGTCTTGCCCCTACGGAGCTTGAGCTCCACGCCGGCGGAGGGCTCCACCAACTCGAGCTGCTCCACCAGCAGCTCAGCGAGGGCCTGCAGCTCGGTGGGATCGGAGCTCGCCTCGGATTCGGGCTCGGGCTCGTCCAGGGGACGCGCCTGCACCATCCAAAAGGGGTGAACGGACACGAGATCCCCCATCGCCACCCGGGTGATCCCCTCAAAGGTGGCCTGGAAGTGCCCCTGACGCACCCGCTCGAGCTTGTGCAGCCGCGCCAGTACGGCCACAGGGAGCAGCTCCGCAATGCTGGGATCCCGGGTCTTGGGATCCCGCTGCAGACCGACGATGAGTAGATCTCCCGGCGCCAGGGACTGGATCAGCTCCACTGACTTTTTCCGGCCCACCGGAGCCGTCACCACGGTCTGCGGAAATACCACGCCCTCTCGGAAGGGCAGCAGCGGAAGGGGTCCGTCGGGGAGGGAAACGGGACGTCGTGGATCACTCATGAGTTCTGCTCCTGGTCCGGCATCACCGAACGTTGACTGGTGAACGAAACTTAATTTCATTCATCGGTCAGTCAAGAGCGCGACTCCGATTGCGCCGCCCGGAGCTCGATCAGGTGGGTCGCCGTCGGAGGCCGTCGAGGAGCAATCGGGCTGCCAGGCGGGTGCACCGGTGGCGCTCGGCAACGTCCTGCTCATGGTCGGGGTGATCCGTGAGCTGGTCCACCAGCAGCAGGATGACCCGCGCCGTGCGGGGAGGGTCGGAGACCGCGAACTCGCCGGCCTCGGTGGCGTGCAGCAACAGCTCGGCTACCAGGGCAACCTCGTCGGTACGATAGCGTTCGTGGACCCTGCCCACGGCCGGACAGCCACAGCTCACCAGATCACGCCCGTGTTGCCCCTGTTGGACAAAGCGCTCAAAATGGGCGACGCGCTCGTCGAGCATGGTCACGAGGCGGTCCGCAAAGCTGCCACCGCTTTGGGCCACCTGGCGCATGGCCTCGAGCACTGATTCATGGCGGTGCTGCGCCAGGGCGGCCACGATCTCGTCTTTGGACGAGAACTCCAGGTACACTGTGCCCACGCCAACGCCGGCCTGACGGGCGATGTCTGCCACGGTGGTCTTTGTGTAGCCGTAGTGTTGCAGCAGCTCTTCGGCGGAACACAGGATCTGTCGGCGGCGCGCAAAGCTCCGGGTGTCGTCAGCCATACCTGAACGATATTCAAAATCGTTCACGATTGCAAGCGGCGCACGAGTCGACCCAAACGCGCAGGGCGGTTCAGCGGCCCGTGGGGCGGGGCCAGTCCCAGGCGTAGCCGAGGCCAAGATACGCCGTAAAATTGCCCGCGGGGCCGAGCCAGCGCTGGGTGGGGGACCAGCCGCCGCGCAGATCCACCTGCCAGGCGCCCCAGCGGAAATCAAAGAATGCGCCCACTCCCGCGTGTACGCCCACCTGTCCGGGGTGGCCTTCCCGCAGCTCGTCGGACACCACGACAAAGTCTCCCAGCACCCCGAGCTCAATGGCGCGAAAGACCCGGAAGTGCCAGCTCCACTGCAGAGTGAAGAACCGCTCGGCCAAAAAGGCGGACCAGGACGCGCCCGCCAGGGGGATGTGGTAGGGGTTCGTGCCGCCGATGCGGGCCCGCACCAGGTCGTCCTCCCCCTCGCCCCAGCCGGCCGTCTGGTAAATCTGGGTCCGCACCCGCGGGTGTAACTGCCACCCGGCCCGCAGCCATTGTCGCACGCCCGCCGAAGCGCCCTCGGGGTGGTTCCGCGGATCCACCGGATCAAACACCGCGGGGTCCAGCGCCCCCCAGGCGCGGCCGTCAGCACGCAGATCGGCGTACAAGCTCACGCCGAAGGACAGACCCGTGACGCGCGGAAAGACCCGGTGCCGCCGCCACCGGCTGCAATCGGCCTGGCAGCCCCAATAGGTGTAGTCCAGCCGCAGATGCACGACCCAGTCCGCGGGTGGCAACACCAGCTCTGGAGCGGTGTCCTTGCCACGCGAAAAAAACCACCGCTTGGCCTCCACACCAAAGGCCACGAAGTTGGCCTTCGGCAAGAGGGCCTTCCACTCGGTGCCGAATTGCACATAGCTGGCGCCGAAGGCCCGCGCGGGGTCGAGCTCGGCCTGGCGGAAATAGTCCGACAGCAACCCGGCGATGAACAGCTCGCCTTCGGCAAAAAAGCCGGCTTCGATGGTGCCCCCCGCCAGACTCACCCGATCGTAGGTGGCCCGAAAACGCGTGGTGTTCCACTCCAGCCCCAGGTGGCTCCCGCGGGGGAGCCCCTCCAGGTCGTAGGCCACCGAGGCAAACCCGTGAAAACCCACCTCAGGCCGGATCCAGAAGTCCCCACCGCCGGTGAGGGTGAGTCTGTGACGAAGCCCGGAGTCCGCCTGCGCCGACGTCGTGAAAAAGAGCGCCGACAGCAACACCGGCGCGACAAGGACCACCAAGCGGCCACACAAGGGATATTTTTTGGTTGTCATCGTATCTCTTTTTCTGCTCACACTATGTGTCTGTTTGCATCGAAAGAAAAGCGCAACAGACCAAGCCGAATCGAGCCCCTGTGGTATACCCCTACCCCATGACCCTCCGCGTCGTCACCGCCCTGTTGGTGTCGCTGACCTTTGTGTCGGCCTGCAAGGACGACCCCAAGCCCACGCCCCCTCCACAGCTCACGCGACCCGTCGTACCCTCGCCCCTGGACAACCCGGCCGGCTTCTGTCGGGAGTCTTGTCCCTGGAAAGTGCGCTGCCGCTTGGGTAAGGTGGCCGACAAGCTCTTTCAGCAAGAGGTGCTACGCTGCCGGCAGATCTGCCTGCGCTGGATCAAAACCCACGCCCGGGAGGCCGCCGCCGTCGCCCCCTGCTACAAACGCGACCGCTGCAGCGTGCTTCGGGGATGCCTCGCCGAGGTGAACCGCATCGTCGCCGATCGCAAGATCCCCGCCAAGATCAAAGAGTGCTCGCAAATGTGCGAAAACCTCGGCACCTGCCAGGGCGATGAGACCGACTGCCGCCTCCGTTGCCAAACCGGCGAGGTGGTCATCTACCGCGCGCTGATCCGCTGCGGCACCAAACGCTGTCCGGCCCTCCGCACCTGCGTCAAGAAAGTGCTCACAGAGTAAGACTGGAGGTCGAACGATGACACAACCCTGCAGAATCTGCGAGCCGGGTGGGGTGAGGGCAGCCGTGGTGACCGCGCTCAGTGCGGCTCTGCTGCTGGGTGAGATCGGGTGTGACGAGGACACCATGTGCGCGATCCCGGCGGAGGTCGCACCCACCACCCTGCGGCTGACCCTGGACGGCACGAAGCTGAGGGACGAGAACGGGCGGGAGGTGCTGCTCCGGGGCGTGAACGCCGGGGGGCGGTCCAAGCTGTTTCCGTTCTTCCCCTTTCCCTTCGCCGAGTCGGGACACCCGGATCAGGCGGTGGCCCCGCCATTTGAAACCGCCGCCGCGGAGTACTTCGACCGCATCGCTTCCTGGGGGCACAACGTCGTGCGGCTGCCCTTCACCTGGGAGGCCGTGGAGTCCGAGCGCGGCAACTACGACACCCAGTTCCTGGATCGCTACCGGCGCCTGTGCGAGCTGTGCCAGGAGCGCGGTCTGCGGGTGATCGTCGACCTGCATCAGGACGTGTTCGCCCGGCCCTACTGCGGGGACGGCTTTCCGCTGTGGGCCTGCCCGGCCCCTGTGCCCGAGGCTCCGGAGGACTGCTCGGATTGGTTCATGAGCTATCTGTCCGGGGAGACCGAGGCGGCCACGGCCTTCGATCGCTTTTGGAGCAACGCCGACGGCTTACGGGACGCTTTGGGGGCGATGTGGTCCGAGGTGGCCGGTCGCATGTGGGGCGTGGACGCGGTCATCGGCTTCGAGATCCTCAATGAGCCGCACCGGGGCAACGCCGACGAGTCCACCTGGGGCGAAACCGTGCTTCCGGCGTTCTACGAGGAGCTGGCCAACGTCATTCGCGCCGCCGCACCGGGCGCGCTGGTGTTCTTCGACTCCACCGGGGTGGACGCGGTCAACGCCTCCACCCGGGTCCATCGCCCCACCGGTGACCACTTCGTCTTCGCGCCCCACTTCTACTCCATCAGCGCCTTCGTCGAAGGGTTTGACCACGATCCCGCCGCCGTGCTCGGCGGGCTCGGGCGGTGGGCCGACCACCGGTCGACCTGGAACCTCCCGGTGCTGATCGGCGAGTTCGGCATCAAGCCCACCGCCGACGAATCGAACGTCTACTACCGGGCCCACTGGGACGCGCTGGACGCCCACCTGCTGCACGCCACCCTCTGGGAGTACTCGAGCACCACGGACGACTGGAACGACGAAGCGATGTCCATCTTCAGCCCTGACGGCGAGGAAACGGTGGGCGTAACCGAGGCCATTCGCGCCTATCCCCGCGCCGTGGCCGGAGAGCTCGTTTCTTTTTATTACGACGCCGACACCCGCGCCGGCGAGTTGGTGTTCGAGGCCGTCGCCGACGGCGTCACCGAGCTTGTCGCACCGGCGCGTTTGTACCCGGACGGGGTGTCGGCCCGGGTCACGGGCATAGACGGCTGCGCCACGTCGACCGCTGGAGTCGTGTACGTGATCGCCGCCACGGCGGGCACGGCCACGGTTACTTTCGAGCCGCGGTAGGCCGCCGAGTTACTCCTGGGCGGGGATGACACCGAAGTGCTGGTCGGGATCCTCCATCCAGGCCTTGAGGATCCGGGACATGGCGGCGGCGTGGAAGCCGTCGATGTACCGGTGGTCAAACGTCGCGTTGACCTTCATCACCTGGCGGACCACCACCTCACCGTTTTCCGCCACGGGGGTCTCCCGAACCTCCCCGGTGGCCAGCAGGATCGGGACCCGGGAGTAGGGCACCAGGGGCACAAACGCCATGTCCAGCCCCAGGGAGCCGATGTTGGTGATCATCACCGATCCGAATGGATCCTTGGGCACGCCCATGAAGGTCAGGTTCAAGTTCAGCGTGTACGAAAAGAAGGCGAGCACCCGCAGAAACATGTTGAGCATGAAATAGGGGATGAACCGGAACATGCCCCGGGTCTTCTCCAAAGCCGGGTCCTTGTGTTTGCGTACCTTGTCCACCTTCACGGCGACCTCGTCGGCGATCTCCGCGAGGGACTTGTCCGGAACGTCGTAGATCGTGACCCCCGACAGATCGATCTTGTCCGAGCCCTCGTCGGTCATGACCACCTGCATAAAGACGCCGACGGTCTTGCGGAGGTACACGCGGTTGTAACGCAGGATGGCGTTGGCTTCCGGCGTCTTGTGCAACACCTCGCCCACGGCGCGCGCGAGCATATGCGTGACCGTGACGCGCTTGCCGGTGGCCTTGCGGAAGCGTTCGATGTAGTCCATGGCCTTGTCCATGCGCAGCTCCATGGTGCCGTATACGGACGGGTCGTAGGCCGTGCGCCAGGTGCCGATGGCAATCTTGCGAAAGGACGAGACGTCTTTCATCTTCTTCAGCTCGATGTTGGGCATGGCCCCTCCGTAGTGATGATCCGCTGGTTGATTATCGGGCCGTGGGCAAAGAGGGTCAAGCCTGGGCCCGCATGCCCTCGCGCCGGACAGTGCGGAGGACATGGCGATCGAGTTCTCCGCTGTGTGATTGTCTGCATGTGGGTGCATTGGGCGACTCGGCGCCCGAAGGGCGCCGAGTCGCCCAACCACAACCTCCAACTACTCCCAACGCCTAGAACTCGATACCACTGGTGCGGAGGACCTCCAGGCTTGAACGACGCAGCGAATTGCCGCATGATCGGTTTGTGCGCCCATGGCCGGGCGGCTGCGGAGGACGGGATGACCAGACGAAGCTTAACCTGGGGATTGCTGCTTGCGGCGATTGCGCTGGTCGCCTGTGGCGACGATTCCGGCCAGGGCAACACCAATCAAAACTCAAACACCAACACGAACACCAACGCCAACTTTAATACAAACGTCAATACCAACGTCAACGCCCTGGACAGCGGCTGTCCCGGCCGGCTGGAGCCCGTGGCGCTGGCCGGCGAGCAGGTGGTGGTGGGCGACGGCACAGCAGGGAGCTGCACCGAGACGGCCCTCCAGGACGCCGTGACGACCACCAACGGCGCGGCCGATGGCGGCAGCATCACCTTTGACTGCGGCGGCGAGCACACCCTGTCGCTCACCAGCGCGCTGATGGTCACCGCGCCGCTCATCGTGGACGGCCAGCATCGCATCACCTTGAGCGGCGGCAACACCACGCGCATCTTCGACCTGGACCACTACACCGAGTTCGTGGTCCAGCGGATCACGCTCACCGAGGCCCAGACGGTGGAATCCGGCGCGGCCATCCACCACCCCTGGTACGGCACCCTCATGGCCATCGACGCCACCTTCGTGGACAACCACTGCACCAGCACCGACGGCGAGATCGGCGGCGGAGCCATCTTCGCCGGGGGCCTCGACGAGGCGATCATCTCCGGCTGCCACTTCGCCTCGAACAGCGCCTCCAACGGCGGGGGCATCCTGAACCGCGGCTCCACCCTCACAGTGGTGGATTCGGTCTTCGTGGGCAACTGGACCACGAGCTCGAACGACGGCGGTCAATTCGGCAACGGCGGCGGTCTGTACATCGATGGCATGAACTACGACGTCGACGGGGACTTCCACCTCTGCGGCACGGTTTTCGAGGCCAACCACGCCAACCAGCACGGCAGCGCCCTGTTCGGCTACTTCTACACCGGAACCCACGCCTACATCGACCGCTGCCTTTTTCAGCACAACGAGTTCGACGCCAGCCCCACGGGGGGTGCCGGAGGCCTCTACCACCAGGGTGACGACGTCGGCCTCACCCTCACCAACTCCACCCTGGCGGACAACCGCAGTGACAACCACGCCGCCGGGCTGTTTGTGGGCTCGGGCTCGGCGCCCTCCCAGGTGGTCAACTGCACCTTCGCCAACAACGTCGTGCCCGAGGTGGGCGCCGCGGTCTTCAACGGCGCGGCCGAGATCAGCTTCTCCCACTGCACCTTCTACGGAAACGACGCCGACTACGGCCCGGCCATCTTCAAGGGCGAAACCGCCTCGATGACCCTCACGAGCTGCCTGTTCGCCTACAACACGACCCCCAATCAATTCAGCGCCTACGCCTGCCACGAGACCCTGGGGGACGGGGGCGGCAACTTCCAGTGGCCCGAAACCAAGGCCAGCGGCAACCCCGACAACCCCTGCGCCGCCGGCATCACCTTCGCCGACCCCCTGCTCGAGCCCGTGGGCGACAATGGCGGTCCCACACCCACCATGGCCCTGGGTGCCGGCTCCCCCGCCCTGGGCGGCGCCACGGGATGTCCCGCCACGGACCAACGGGGCGAGCCCCGCTCGGACCCCTGCGACCCGGGCGCCTACGAGTCGGCGGACTGAGGCGCCATCGCGCCCCACGAAAGTCTGCGAACACCGCCATGACCCACGACCTGAGCGAAGACTCCATCCGGGCCGAGCCCGATCCCCTACGCTGGTTCTCCCATTGGTTTGCCGAGGCGCGCCGCGGCCCCTCCGAGCCGCCCAACGCCATGGTGTTGGCCACCACCGATGACCTGGGTCGCCCCGACGCCCGGGTGGTGCTGCTCGCCCAGATGGACGACACGGGCCTGATCTTCATGACCAACTACCAGAGCCGCAAGGCACAACAGCTCGAGGCGTCACTCCGGGCGGCGCTGGTCTTTCACTGGCCCGAGCAGGGGCGACAGGTGCGCGCTCGCGGCGCCGTAGAGCGGGTGGACGCTGCGTGCTCGGACGCCTACTTCGCCAGCCGCCCCCGCGAAAGCCAGCTCGGCGCCTGGGCCTCCCATCAGAGCCGTCCCCTACCGGGAGGCAGCGCGGAGTTGGCGCAGAGAGTCTCCCAAGCGAGCGCACGATTCGACGGCGGAGAGGTGCCCCGTCCCCCGCACTGGGGCGGCTACCGACTGGTTCCGTGGGAAATCGAGCTCTGGCAGTCCGGCCCCCACCGGCTGCACACGCGCTTCCGATTCAATCGCGACCCAGCGGGCGGTCCGTGGTCCGTCGTGCGCTTGAATCCGTGAGCAGGCCTACCAAGCCCAGATCTCCGCCTAGGAGAGCAGCTTTCGATAGAGGGTGCGTCCGCTGATCCCGAGCAGCTTCGCGGCGCGGGTACGGTTTCCGCCCACTGACTGCATGACGCGTTGGATGTGCGACCGCTCCACCTCGGCCAGGGTGAGGGTCCCGGGGTCCGGGCCGCTGCTCGTGCCGCAGATGTCCTCGGGCAGCTCGGCGACGCCGATGCTGTCCGAGTCCGACAGGATCACGGAGTGCTCCAGGGTGTGCAGCAGCTGCCGCACGTTGCCCGGCCAGGGGCAGGCCATGAGCCGCTCCATGGCCTCGTCGCTCACCTCCTTGCTCTGCCCGAAGCGCTGGCTGAGCTGCTCCAAAAAATGCGCCACGAGCACGGGGATGTCCTCTGTCCGCTCCCGCAGAGGCGGGATCTCGATGCGAATGGCGTTCAGACGGTAGAACAGGTCGGTTCGAAACAGCGACCGCTCCATCATGCCTTTGAGGTCACGGTTCGTCGCCGACACGATGCGCACGTCCACGGCGATCTCGTCGGTGGCGCCGACCCGGCGGAAGTGCCCCGACTCGATGACCCGCAGGAGCCGGACCTGGGTCTCCAGGCTCACGTCGCCGATCTCATCCAGAAAGAGCGTGCCCCGGTCCGCCACCTCGAACAGGCCGTGCTTCAACCCGGTGGCTCCCGTGTAGGAGCCACGCTCGTGACCGAACAGCTCGTTGTTGAGCAGCTCGCCATGCAACGTCGCGCACTGCACGACCACCAGGGGGTTGCGCCGCCGGGCGCTGCGCGCGTGGATGAGCTTGGCGACGATGTCCTTGCCCACCCCGGTCTCCCCCAGAATCAGCACCGAGGTGTCCGTCATGGCGACGCGATCGACGAGCTGACAGGTGTTCTTGAACGAGTCGCTGGCCCCCACAAAGGTCGGCCCGAGATCAGGGGGCGCGAGGCCATCCCGAAGAATCGTGTTCTGCCGGACGAGCTGACGGTGCTCGAGGGCCTTGCGCACGGAGAGGTCCAACTCTCCGAAGGAGCACGGCTTTCGCAGGTAATCAAAGGCCCCCCGGCGCATG
>Ga0180009_10006049_pt1 | contig 12804 bp, 16 predicted proteins | sample OS_PC_MetaG_FD_123537 | JGI IMG/M metagenome (GOLD analysis project Ga0180009, IMG submission 123537) | Groundwater microbial communities from the Aspo Hard Rock Laboratory (HRL) deep subsurface site, Sweden - OS_PC_MetaG | ecosystem: Environmental > Aquatic > Deep subsurface > Groundwater...
ATGCGAGCGCGTGCTGCTAAAGAAGCTGGGATGGCTGAGATTCCTGTTATTGAAGCTGATCTCACTGAAGCTAAAGAATTAGAGTGGGGTTTGACCGACAATATGCATCGAGGTGAATGGGACTTTGATAAACTATTCGCTATGCCAAAGGAATTACTGGGCGAGGTTGGGTTTAGTGAAGATGAAATAACAAAACTAATAGACGGTCACACAGAGGCAAAAGAGGACGACTTCGATGTAGATGCCGCATTAGACGATAAAACGCCACCAGTGGCTAAACTGGGCGACGTATGGGTACTTGGTGAGCATAGGCTAGTTTGCGGAGACGCTACGAAACGTGAGGATGTGGAGAAGCTGATGGATGGGGAGAAGGCTGACATGGTGTTTACTGATCCGCCTTATTTGATGGACTTTACTGGTGGTATCCATGCGGATGGCTCTAAGAGCTTTAATGCAGTTCATGGAGCAATAAAAAATGATAAGATGACAAAGGAAGAGGGTGAGACATTTCTTGATAAGATTAATGAAATAATTAAAGACGTAGTAACAGGAGCTTTTTATATAACATTCTATCGTTTAGGAATTGGTGAATATTACGCTTCTTTTAAGAGGGTAGGTTTAGAAGTTCGGAGCTTGATAATATGGGAGAAAGGAAATCACACTTTAAGCAACAGTGATTACATGAGTCGGTACGAGCCAATGTTCTATGGTTGGGTGGAAGATCACAATTTTTACGGAGGTAATAATGGAGTTGATGTTTGGGAAATAAAAAGAACAACAAAAAATACATTACATCCTACAATGAAACCCATCGAGCTATGTGCGAAAGCTATAAAAAACAGTAGCAAACCAAAAGAGATTGTTCTCGATCTATTCGGAGGCTCAGGCTCAACACTAATAGCTTGTGAACAGACCAAGCGTAGGTGCTATATGTCAGAAATTGACCCTAAGTATTGCGACGTAATAATAAAACGATGGGAGAAGCTGACTAGTAAAAAGGCACAAAAGGCTGTATAATAATAGTAAAGACAAGGTAACTTTAAACTTATATGCCATTTCAAAAGGGACATAAACTATCAGTAGGAAATAAAGGAGGTAATCGAGGGAGCTTAAAAGCTGAGTTTCAAGATATGCAATGGCATCAAAAGGTTTGGGAGGATGGACAGAATATCTCAGCACTTGAAGAGAAGATTAAGAGTGGTAAATATGCTGGACGTGATATGGCTGCACTTCGGTTATTAAAGGGAGATAAAACTATTATTGCTAAATTCATGGATAAACTTGTTCCAACACTTGTGGATGTAACAAGTAAAGGTGAAAAAATAGTACAACAAGAAGAAGTGATGGAATCTTTGTCAGCACTCAAAAAGAAGTAGACGAATCATTAGCAGCACTAAAGAAATAACTAAAAAAGAATTATGCAATATTGCTCGAAGTGTAATGAAGGTGTGTTAGTTTTAGACAAAGAAGAAGCGGCTATGACTCAGTTTGTTTGTACGGAGTGTAAAGAATTAGAAGATGCAAATTTTTTATATCTTAAAATTCCAAAACGTATACCCTTCGCGAAGGCTTTATACAATTTTTCGTTATGGCTTAAAGAAGAAAAAGGTTATGACAAATTTGATATTACAATGGCGGATTGGGATAGTATTGACATGACGAATAAGGAATGGGAAAAAATGTGGAAAGAGTATTTTTTTAGGAATTCCAGAGAAAAGTCGATTGAATTTCATTCAATGCTCGGCGCGCAAGTTGCAAAAATGGATAAAAGAATAGAGCAGTTAGAATTTCAGGTTAGGGCTTTGACTCCTGAAGACGATGATACTTGTCCATATTGTTTAGCCTGAAGGACGTATTCAAAACCAAATGACATGGCGTGAACAATACAACGAAGTAGCAGATGATATAGAACTCTTAGTTAAAGCAAACAAATGGCGTGAACTAAGAGGCTATTTTTATTATTTCGATACACCTGAAGAACAAGTGGTTAAAACTATTGCATGGTGTAGATTCTTTCTTGGTCATTATTTCAAAGATGTGACGCCGGACTTTCATTATGAGCTAGTGCAAGCGTTATTATCAGATAAGAACGAATACAGGGCAGCACCTAGAAACTTCAGCAAGACAACGCTTATTCAGGGAGTTTTAGGGTGTGTTGCCGCAAATAACTGGCGCAAGTTTGTGGTAATAATTGAGAAGTCATTGACTGAAGCCAGCGAGGTATTATCTGTAATCCGTGAGGAGTTTGCCGATAATCCTATGATCCGGCAGGTATATGGCAATATGGTTGGGGAGACTGAGAAGGGCGAGAAAGACGAATACGCAAAAGATACGCAAGCCGACATATTGATCGGTGGTACTCGTATCAGGGCAAAAGGGTTTAATACTCCTATTCGTGGACTTAAAAGCAAACAGTACAGACCTGATCTTGTGGTATTAGATGACTGCGAAAGTGATGAGCATATAAACAGCGAGGATCAGCGCAGGAAATATCTATCAAACTTCACTCAAGGAATAATCCCGGCACTTGCAATGGACGGATCAGTCAAGGTGTTTGGCACGATCCTACACATGGACTCATTGCTAAAGAACCTTATAGATCAGCATGGTGGCAAGATTTATGCAGCATTTGATAAGCTAGATCCGCAGAATACGTTGTTATGGCCTAATCGTTGGAGCTATGAAAGCTTGATGAATAAGAAGTCTCAAATGGAGATGGAAGGACTTGGGGTCAGTAAATTCAATCAGGAGTTTTTGAATGAACCGCTTGACGATGAGTTCCGGTTATTTCGTTGGGAATGGTTGCAGCAGAGATTCACGGATGACATGCTGAAGGGCAAGATACTCAATCGTTACGCAGTGATTGACACGGCTGATGCAAAAGGCGAAAAAAATGATTTTACATTTACAAACGTGATAGACTGGGACAGCGAGAATAATTGGTATACACAACTAGCTCATCAACGCAGATTTGATATTAAAGAATTGATAGACTGGCTTTTTGAGATATGGACGGTCTGGAAGCCGCAAGTCATCGGTGTTGAAAAAAATGCTTTTAAATGGCAGATAGAGCCATTGCTTAAAGAACAGTCAGCAGAACGTCAAATTTGGCCTTATGTGGTTGAATTGGAGGACGGTGGGCGCAGGAAGGAGGACAGGGTGCGCGGAGCCTTACAAGGCCGTTTTGAGTCAAATAAGATATGGTTTAAACAGGATGCTAAGGATGATACGAATATTTTGATAGGTCAGCTTTATGACTTCCCAAAAGGCAAGTGGGACGATGGCCCGGACTCTATGAGTTATTTGCCACAAATAGGCAACAGACCATTCTCACAACACAAAGATCAGATGACACAGATTGAGCGTGAGTTCTTTAGTTACAAGAAGGGCAAGTTCAAATCAGTCGCTAATAGATTATAAATAAGATAAATAATATGAATTTACAAATTAATCCTCAAGAACCAGCATTAACAAACGACGTTACATTACGTTGTTTATCTCCACACTCACTTGTTTTTTATTACGGATATTATGACAAGCACGAAAAAGGAAATAAAGAAACCTTGGCTTATCTTGATAGCGTATTGAAAAGGATGAGATGTTTTAACTGTGGAGCTTTAATGGCTAGATTAAAAGAAACTAAAAATGGTATTCAGATTTTTGAGAATCATGAAGGGAGAAATATGATAAATCCGTTCGGAGAATGGAGAGATATACAAACAATCCCGGAAAAAGAATTAGAGAAGATTTTTCTTGATAAAGAGTTTTTTTCGGTTAGTAACATATTGAATAAACCCTAAAAGAATATAAACAATATGAAAAGAAAATCATTACCAGCTAAGCTGATAAGAGCAATCGGCAAGAAAGAGAAAGTTGATTATCCGGTAATGGCTGCAAGTATATGTGCAGGTAGGAATGAGCCGCTTGATTACAGCTTATACATATCAGACGTAAAGCGTGTCCTAGAGGCATACTATAGTATTGAGTTAGCTGATTGTTTTTTAGAGCCTAGCTCACCACGAATGTATACGAAGAAGGAAAGGAGGTTGATGGAGAAGTGTATGGCTTCAGCATTGGCTCTTATTGATGATAAAAGATTTGGTAAAGTAACCTGCTCTACACCACGACGTTTCAAAGATGTCTTTTGGTTAAATAATGATCTTCAATACAAGAAGGGCGGCGTTTATAAGTTTACAATTAGAAACTATGTTATGAAAAAACTAGCCATGCTGATCTTCCATGTATGCAAGTGGGTTTACGAGAAAGTAACAAATGATTATAAAGACAATAGGTTCAGTAGATTAGGTGAAGGCGGTTATTCATCTTTTTATAATCTTGTTCAAAAAGTAGAAGAGATTAAGAAAGCACCTATAAAAAAAGAATATGTCAATAAAAATAGGCTTCGTGTACTATCTAAGAAAATATAAGAATAGGTTTAGTTACTGGCTATTCCATTCAAATTCTAAGCATATTTTAGTGCGTGTGTATGAATGGATATTTAAGCCTAAACTAAAGCGTAAACCTAAAAATATGGAAATTATTGACTGCCGCAAGTGGGACAACCTTGAGCTTGGTGACATCCTTATTGCTAAACGCTCTCGTGGTGATTGGCTTGAGGCTATGATTTTAGAGATCGGGAATAGTAAACAAACATTCTTGATAAGCAAAGATAATGAGTTTGATTATGCAGAGGGCTGGCATACGTTACAGGACTTGAAGCGTTGGTATCACCAAGTTAGGAGGGCTAAGACAGGAGATACTAAGGAATTGCCTAGTGAGGTTCATTGTCCTACGTGTCATGTAGAATATAAAATTAAGAGATAAAAGAATATGATTACAAAACCGGATGTTAAAAATTGTCAATACACTAAAAAAGTAGTATAATATATCAATGCTAGTCATTCCAAAAGAAGCAATAAATCATCTTGTTATCATGGCAGAGACCGAGGCGGAAACTTGGATGTTGCAACAATTTAATACAGCGTGGTCACAAGATGTCGCAACGATAGAAGTCTTGCCTGCCGGACTTTTTGAATCGTCAATTACAAGGCGTAGTCCGATTATGAACGTATCAATAACTAATAAACCAATTTTAATTCCTTCAAGATTTGATAAATAAAGTATGGACATATTTGGTAAGATCAAAGAAAAGAACGAGAAAGAGATCAAAGAAGCTGCTGATAAGCGAGTAAATTTAATAAATAGCACAAGAGACAAGGTGATCGAGGTATTGATGGAATCGGATTTAACTATTCAAGACACGTCATTGTGTTTACAGGCGATACAACATAAAATAAGCAAAACACTAGACAAGAAACTGGGTATAAATGACTATCAAATAAACCAAACACTTGCCGCATTGCGGACAGAGTTTGATGAGAAACAAGAAAAATAAACATAAAACACTATGATCTCCCCACTCGGTATTAAGGAAAAGTCTGTTAAGTCTTACGATTGGTCACAAAAAGAACGAGAGTTTGTAACTGATATATGGAGTAAGTTTAGTTCCATGCACACGTTACGCAATGAGCCTATTGATCTTTTAGGCGAAAGAACATTGCAAGAGTTTTGGGACGATTCAGTCAGAGACTACGCTGTATTATCAAAGGAATTACAGGACGAAAATGATCCGGTGGTTGAATATCAATCAACAGTCAGCCGAGACAAGGCTGATGTTTTTATTGCGAGTTTGAATAGCCAGCTATTATTCCCAGATGTGGTAGCACAGAACATGGACCAAGAGATCGACCATGTAGTTAGCAGAGTAAGTAGCGGAGTGCTAGAATGGGCGCATAAGAACGACGGATGGCCTAGTGAATCAGGACAGCAAAAGAACGCAAGATATATTCATAAAGGCGTTGTAGAAGGCACGACACTTGTTCTTGATGTAGTTACTAAAGACGGACTAGAAAGTGAGTTAATACCAAATGAGGAGATTTACATTAAAAACTATTGGCAGCCAGACATACAAAAGCATTCGTTGATAATTAGAGCTAAACAGAACATCACTTATGATGAGGCTGAATTGTTATTTGGTGATAATAAAAATTGGGAATATGTAAATAAAGGCGCATGGGCGCAGGGTTGGTACACAGAAGTTCCAGAGCTTAAAGATGGATTTGAAGGGCTTGAGTTTGATGAAAGTTGTCAGATTCTTTATGTATGGAAACGAGCAAATAATAAAGAGCTTGAAATGCTAAAGGAAAAAGGCAAGATCAAGAAATCAGCTAAGCGTGCATGTTTTTATAACGTGATTGTGAACGATATCTTAATGTTCCAGGTAGACAATTTGTTGCCTTACAAGCACGGATTCTTCCCTATCTCCAAGTTTAAGTTCCAAGAGTTTGCAAAGCCTGAGTTCTTTTATGGTAATTCAGCACCAAACAAAGTCAGAGAGGATAAAAAGTGGTTAGATTCATGGAAGACATTACTTAGATACAAAGGCAAACTTGGCGTATTAAAGCCTCAGTTGATCTACGGCGGTACTATTGACGAGGAGATCATATTGCCAAGCAAGATAACGGCAATGGAGCAGGGCGTTGAAATCAAGCCAATAGAAGGTGTGTCTGACGGTATTTCAAATGCTGATATCAGTCTTATGCAAATGGCTGAGGGTGAGATCGATCGTGGAAGTGTTAGTCCCCAGACAGCAGGGCAAATGGGCGCAAGGAAAGAAACAGCGCGCGCTACGGTTATCATGGCCAGTAATGCTGAAAAGCTGTTAGATACTATCAGTCAGCAATTAGCATACTTCCAAGCCTCAAGATCATTCCCAATCTTGCTAAGTTTATTTCAGTTCTTACGAAAGCGTGAGATAGCAAAGATCGCAATACCGGATCAAACACTAAAAGACGGTTTGCGTGGCAATCTTGAGTTAGTATTCCAGTCAACAAAGAATTTGACCGAAATACAGCAATTACAGGATAGCATGGAGATAAAAGCCAAAGAGTTTACGAGCCGCAATGAGGGTAAGCCCAAAGACATTGTGAAGGTGGACGGAAGTTATCTTGATGAATTGCAATACTATGTAACAGCCGACGCTTCAAATATATTACAGACCAAGAGCGTACAAAAGCAGCAGGTATTCAATGAACAGTATGTGAACATGGCACAAGACCCTAATTTTGATCCTATGGAAGTACGCCGTGAGTTCATTCGCGTAAATCAGTTGTCGCCGAGATTACTCGCTAAGCCACAATCTCAGACGCAACCAAGTACCGGCAGTATGCCGACTGTGCCACAAGAAGAACGAGCAACAGAAGGCGATCAAATGGCTAATATGATGAGCAAAACAACAGCAGGCGGTCCATTGCCGTCCTTACCACCTGAACTATGAGTGATAAAATAAATGATTTTGAACGACACTATAAAGACTTCGATCCTTTGCATGAGGCTGAACTATCTTCGGATAAACGCGTGTATTATTTTGCAGCTCAAGAGCTTTTACGCAATGCCGCATGGAAAAATGAACTATACAAATGCAAGAAAAAGTTGTATAATGAGTTAGCTTTAAGGAGTAATAGTGACATTGAAAGGGAGGGAAACAGACGCGCGCTTATAGCACTTGCCGAATTTGAAAATCAAATAAATGTACTAGCGAGCAAAGCTGAAAAACCAAATCCGATTAAAACTTTGAGTGATAAATTATAATAATTCTATGGATAAGCCACCAGTCATCAAAATAATCAAAAAATAGTTACTTTTAAAACTATTCTTCTCAATTTGTGCGTAGACATTCGTTGTCTTTGCGGTCTTTTGAGAAGAAGGGACTGCAATGATGACGAAGCCTACGCATAAAAGCGTAGGTTTTTAATAACGAGTATGCCGTACTCAGCGGCCTAAAGACTATATGTCCGAAGAAAACACAGACGTTCAGGAGTCGGAAAACCCTGAAGAGAAGGAAACTCTCGAAACCGATGAACCTCAAACAGATGAAGGCGCGGACGCTTCAATCAATTCTGAAGACGAAAGCGAAAACATCGCAAAACAAGAAGAGGACATTTACGCAGAGGAATTGAAAAAGCTAAAGGACAAGGAATCCGAACAAGATGACATTCTCAAGGAGAAAGATCGTCAGTTAAAGATCAAGGATCGTGCTATTCAAGCAGAAAAGAAGAAGCGCAAAGAACTTGAATCAAGAACAGATGATGAGAGTGATCCAGTAGTTTGGAAAGATGAACTTCGTGCCGAGTTGGATCGTCGCGATCAAATGCGTGAGGTTAAAGAACAGTTAAAGGGCTTAACAGCCTCAAAGTCTGAATTTGATCTGGCATTACATCACTACGAGAAGACAATACGTCAGTCTGGTAACTCTGAGGAAGATGCCGTACTTGCAGTCGCTATTGCTAATGCAAAGCGATTCCCTGAATTGTTGCAACGATTCAGAGAAGAAAGCGAGTTGGAGGATACGTCAGCAGCATCAATGCTTGGTGGCGGTAGCACTCCGCAAAGTGGCGGTCTTAGAGCTAAATCAGCTGTGCGTAAAGAAGCCGAAAAAATCTTAAAAGCCGTACGTCCTGAAGCTATTAAAAAATTAGACAAGTACATCCCTCGCTAATGGCTAAAGTGGCCATATAGCGTTGGATTGTTAATCTAACTAACTTATATGGCACAAGGAATATTCAACATTGAAGGCAAGGTAGAAATGAGACCGCCTGTTATCGCTGTTGATGACGAAGTGTTCGCAGAATACTCACCAGTTACCATTGATAGCAATGGCTTTTTGGCTGTTATGAGTTCTTCTGATGAAAAGTGTTGGGGTTTTTGTTTAGAGGCTTTTACAGCCATCGCAACAAATGATTCAGCATCTTCAGTCACAAGTGTTCAGACAACCAACAAAGCAGTCCACAGCTACGCCCCTCCAGTCCAGTCACCTTTAAACGTGCTTTTCTGGTGTGATTGCGATATAGCATTTACTCAGACAGATGTAGGCGCATACGCAGACATTGTTTCTGAATCGTCAGGTGTAGTGACAATGGATTTGGCGGCAACCACAGCGGGTGGCTTCTTAGTCATGGGGCTACTCTCAAACTGGGATCCATCAGCCACAGGTGATACAGATAAAACCGTATTCAAGGTTTCTGAACCATTTGACGTAGCACAAACGCAATCTTAATTCTTGAAATGATATAAAAATATATGGGAGTAATGACAACAAAGAATGTCTTTCAAGATGCAGTAACAGCGGCAGTGCGCGCTCTATTGGATCACTCGAAGGACTCAATTCTTTCACAAATCGACGGACGTGAACTGGTGACAACATACTCACCGGACACTCCGGCAGAACAAATTAACGCAATCTCAGGTCCGGGATATGGTATTTTGACCATTGAAGGACAAACATACGGATCAAATCAATTGTATCGTGACTATCCGGTGACACTCTCGATGAAAAAGTACACATCGAAGTTCATCTACACAGAAGAAGATCTTCACTGGTTGCAAAAGGGTAGTGAACAGAAACGCGCAATGACATTCCGTAACATTGAGAAAAGCGGACTTGACCCACTTTTGGGTAACCTTAACCGAGATTTAGCAAAAATGTTCTATCTAGGCTTCGGGACAACCAACTTCGCATGTGGAGATGGTTATGCTCTTTTCTCAGCTTCACACACAATCCGAAAGACAGGTGGTACACAGTCAAACATCTTGTCTACTGAATACACTCTAAACGCCGCATCTCTTGATCTCATGATTACTGAAATGTGTCGTTTGTCTAACATGGCTGCGGTTCAGCTAAAAAAGCCTCGCCGTTTACGCCTTGTTGTACCTGTTGAATTGGAATCAACAGCAATTCAGGCTCTCGATTCATTGTATGGCCCGGGCAACGCCAATCTTGGCTTGCAGAAGGCCTCCACACAGCAAATTCGCCGACGTGGAATTGATATCGACGTAGTAACATTGCCTGAAATCAGTTCTTCATACGCAGCATATTGGTTCTTAGTCGATCTCGATCGCGCTCAGGATTCATTCTTGCTCGCAGAAGGCTGGATGCCAAGACAGGTAACAGATCCCGTGTACTCAAATGGTACTTACGAGATCGATGCCTCCGTATACTTTGGTCCAACAGCACTTGGTGCTACTTGGGTCATGGGATCACGCGGAACAGGCGGAACACTCTAATTCTCTAACGCGACAACACTATGATCGAAAAAATTAAAGGATGGATCAAAGGTTCTAACTGGATCGTTGCAGTGGTCGCCGGTATTTTAGTACCTGCTGGAATCTGGGCAGCCGTGTCCGGATTCCAAGCAGCTACCGCTCCTATGGTTGTGAACTGTGGAGATGGTAGTCAGTGTACAAACCTAGTCGGTATTACTAGCGGAGAGAATTCAGAGGATCTTTTCGGTGCATATGCACCAATCGCAAGTCAAACAACTAAATGGACATCAGGTGAGTTCACAGATGATCTAACGGTTGATGACGGCGTATACATCGGAGGTACACTAGAAGTTGTTGGTGATATTACGGGTGAATATTTTACCCATATCTCACAGTCAGCAATTACTTCAGTAACTACCACGCAGGAAATTTGTGACATGACAAATTCTGATTCGACTCCTCGTAGATTACTTGACGCAGGAGCGCAATTCGGGACACAAGTTACAGGTGAATCAACCAGACTTTCTGTAACATCTAATTTTGGTGGGGCAGCTACAACAGGAACAGCAGGAACTAATTTGCTCTATGACTATTCATGGACATTAAGCACAGCTTCCTCTACCTTTGCAGCTTCATCAACAGCAGGCTTCGTAGCAGTAACAGATCAAACCTATTTGACTTGGGATCCAGGAGAACATCTTGAATATATTATTTCTTCCCCAACAACAACTTTGACTGGAACGTGTTATGCGGTTTGGACAAGTTACTAAGTAACTAACTATTGATTGAAAATAAAATAATCAAATAGTGAGTAGCTCATGAGGGTTTACGCCCTCATGGGACTACTCATTAGACGACTAATTAAACATTTTAAAATATGACATTAACAGACCAAATGCGTGCAGATTTCGCGGTAGTCTTCACGCTTGAAGAACGCGAGATAATTTTACAAATGATTGAAGACGGAAATCACGAAGACATCGTAAACGTGATTAACATTGACAATCAAAGAAAAGAAGGTGTTTTGCAGGATTATTTGGATAATAGGCGACCAAAGTTTGTTGCCGAAGGTTCGGAAGTCCGTAAAGAGATGGACAGACTTATCACAGGCGGTGAACTTGTTATGGACACACCTGAAAAGGAGGCTGAATGGCAGGCAAAACTTGATATTGAAGCCGATGAAGTAGGCGGTAAACTCAAAAAATATAATGAGTTTATGAAGAAAAAAGAGGAGGAAAAAGTTGTTGAGGAAGTAGTGGAAGAAGTTGTTGAGGAAGTTAAAGCCCTTAAAAAAGCAGACTTGATCGAGGCTCTAAAAGAGCTTGATGTTGAATTTGATCCAACGGCAAAAAAAGCTGAACTTCAGGCGATTTATGATGCCGCGATAAAACCAGTCGAGGAGACTGAGGTAGAATCTAACGAAGAAACCGAAGGATAATATGTCTTCAAACTACGCTCCCGGAGTTGGCAGCAGGCACGCTCCACAGAAAAAAGATGAGCCACGAGTCGAGAAAAAAACAGATAAAAAACCTAAAAAAACTAATACTAAATAAATATGTCATATCGTTCGCATGAAACGGTGCATTCAACCAGATATACGCTTGATCCGAATATCATTGGAACGGCAGCGAATATCATTGAGGCGGTGCAAGGTACTGTCGCAACAACAGGAAGTGCGCCTACTCTAAAATGGCGACTTAATGCCGATGAATACGTCTTATACGATCCAGCTTCACCGATTCTTGATATTGAGTTTCCGATCACAGTTCCGGTAAAACCAACAGCCGGTGATGTAAGAGCTTGGGGATTCAAAACACCGGGGTTACTTAATAGAGGACGTATTGAATTTGATATCACGGCTACTGTTTTTTCTTGTCTTGCTTATGATGAGGATGGCACACAATTAACGGTTTATAACACAAGTGGAGCGGCTTTGAGTTCTGGCGCATACACTTGGGACGATACGAATTGGACTAACAAAGAGATTAAATATCGCATTATAAATGACGGGAAACAGATTAAGTTTTTGGTAGAGGGAACGGTGATCGCTCAGACACAGACACCTTGTAAGGTTTCAACACTTCCAACACACGTTCACTTGAGAAATGACAACGCAGATAACATGGATTTGAAAGCCATCATCGTTCGTAATTCATTCAACCTGTAAAATATGGTTAAGAAAATACTAATAATAATAGCAGTCGCCATATTAGTTGGTGCTGGGATCGCAGTTGTTCTGAGCAATAGAGCATCAGCATTAAATGGACTGATTTGCATTGAATCTGAAAGCAATAATTTGATTTGTAGTGACTTGCCAGATAGTTCTGATATGCTTTTCGGTGCTAGTCGTTATGCACCTGGTGGCGGCTCAAGTTATGCTCCAGGCTTTTTCACAGGTGGCGCAACAGCCGGAACAGTACAGCTCACAGATGATATTTATGGGCTTGTACCATCATCAACAAACATGACTGATTTGGGTGCATCAGGACAGGCATTCAAGAATATATACGCTTCTGGGACTGTTTATGGAACGATAGTGTCATCTGGTGATCTTTTACCTGATACGAATAATGCACGTGACATAGGCTCTGGACTTTTAGCTTGGAAGGATGTTTATGCTTCGGGTACGTCAAACTTGACTTATGTCCTTGCAACTTCATCACCATCAACAGCTCCTGGATTTGCCTTTACCGGTGACACTGA
>Ga0180009_10006050_pt1 | contig 12803 bp, 12 predicted proteins | sample OS_PC_MetaG_FD_123537 | JGI IMG/M metagenome (GOLD analysis project Ga0180009, IMG submission 123537) | Groundwater microbial communities from the Aspo Hard Rock Laboratory (HRL) deep subsurface site, Sweden - OS_PC_MetaG | ecosystem: Environmental > Aquatic > Deep subsurface > Groundwater...
ACCGGGCAATGCCGCCGATGAAATCGCCAAAACACAGCTTTACCTGACTGGCCAGCGCATCCTGCCGCGCGAAGCGCGCCTGCACGTCTTGCTGCTCGATCCCAGTGGACAACTGGACAGTGCGCTGGCGCAACTCAATGCCGATCCTGCGTTCAGCACCCGGCTGATTGATCTGGCCAGCCTCGGACGGGCGCTACGAATTCCTGATGATTTTCTGGCTGCCACGCCAGAAGTGGCCCCCCTGGCAGCCATTGCGGGGGAAGCCATCCAGCTCAATCTTGCGCCTCCGGAACTGCTGCAGCGGCACACCGAGTTTCGCTGGCGGCGCAACCTGCATGCGGCTGCCGGGCTCATCGCGATGCTGGGATTGGGGATAACCTCGGCCTACTGGTTGCAGGCTCAGGACCTCAACGACCAGACCCAGCAACGCGCCCAGCAACGCCAGCAGTTCAAGGCCCACCATCAAGCGATTGTGGATTCATTTCCGATACAAACTGCCGCTCCCGAGCAGCTGGCACAAACCGTCACACTGGCACGCCAGCTTGATGCCCCGCAGCCTAACGCCCAGGGACTGCTCGCTGCACTCGGGCAAGCCATGGATGCTGCACCAGACATCACCCTGAACACGCTGGAATGGGTCGACGACACGCTCATGCCCGCAGGCCAGGTCAATGTAAACATCGACGCTTCACTTGCGACATTCGACGGCAACTACCGTACCGCCATGCAACGCATCGAACGATTCATGAGCCGCCTGCAGGCGGTCCCCACCGTGTTCGAGGTGCGCTTGCGCAGCAGCCCGGTGAATGCCGATTCCGGCAGCACCTTGTCCGGTAAAACCTTCGGGCCCGATACAGCGGAAGCGCCCGTAGTACGCTTTGGCCTCAGCCTGACCTACCGCGAGGCCCGGCCATGAAACGCCCACCGTTCGCTGCCCTCAAGCTATCCATGTTATTGGTGCTGGTGTCGTTCGTGCTGGCAGCAGGGGGCGCACTCTGGAGCTGGAATCAGGCGCAAAATGCCGCCGCCGAATTGCAACAGGAAGACACGGCATTGAATTCCGCGCGCCAGCAACTCGACCGCAGCCGCCAACAGCAGCAACTGATCGCAACCCACCTGAACGATTATCAGGCGCTCGCGGCGCGCGGATTTGTCGGCCCCGAAGATCGTCTGGCCTGGATCGAGGCCGCACAAAATGTCAACCGCGATGCGCGGCTCTACGGCCTGGATTATCGACTCACGCCACGCATGGCCTCGCCGCCCGCGCTCGCACAAGGATTGGCGCTTGGCCAGACAACCATGACGCTGACCTTCCCCGTGCTGGTGGAAACCGATCTCCCGCGTTTTTTGGCTGCACTCAAGGCGCGCGCACCCGGCGTGGTTCGGATTCAGGGCTGCAGCCTTTCCATGCTGGGTTCTCCCGCTTTCGAGGCGATCAACCAGCCGCGCATCCAGGCCGAATGTGAACTGCAGTGGTTTACCGTCGCCCCTGCGACAGGGAGTACCCAATGAAAACCTATTCACCACAGAGATATGTCCCGCAGGGACGGTATCCCTTGGGACACAGAGACACAGAGAAGAGCACACTAGTGGGGAATCAGGTTATTCGTGCTTGTCCGGTCTTGTTTTTCTTTGTGTCTTTGTGTCTCTGTGGTTCAGGGTTTGCAGCGCCATCCGATTTGCCCGGCCGCCTGTTCTACACTCCGGCCCAGCGCGCCCAACTGGAAACCGCCCGCGCCCGCAACGTCACCCAACGCGCCGGCCCGAAACAGGACAAGCCAGCAAACCCGCCCGCGCCGCTTCGTTTTGATGGTGTGGTCATTCGGTCCGATGGCCAATCCACCCGCTGGGTTGACGGCAAGGCCGAGGTAGGCGCGTCCAGCGTGACCGGGTTGAAGCCGGGCCAGATTCGCGCCAACGGCAAAGTGTATGAGCCGTATCAGGTGCTGCGGCCCCAAGCGCCCAGTTCGGCCGAGCCGGCGGCAAAGGAACCCACCCCATGACAAACCAACGTGGCTTCACCCTGATTGAAATGGCGATTGTGTTGGTCATCATCACCATCCTGATCGGCGGGCTGGCGGTGCCGCTGTCAGCGCAGATTCAGGCACGGCGGATTGCGGAAACACGCGCCGATATGCGTGCGATCCAGGATGCGCTAATCGGCTATGCAATGAGCCGTCCAACTGCTGGTCATCCGTACCTACCCTGCCCCGACGACGGCACAGGAGTGCCAGGCGATGAAGGTGCGCGCGATACAGATGGCCAGTGCGTGACGCCACGCGGTATGTTGCCTTGGCGCAAACTGGGAGTGGACGACGCCGACACGTGGGGCAATCGATACACCTACGCGGTGACACCGGCATTAGCCGACAGTGACGGGTTCTCTTCCACGACCCCCGGCACCCTGAAAGTGCATGTGAACAAGAACTGCAGCGGTGCAGGCGTGGCCGATCAAATGGCGGCGGTAATCGTCTCCCATGGTGCGAATGGTCGTGGTGCGCAAAACAAGAGTGGCGGTACGCCACTGACGCCCGCTGCTGTGCCAGAGAACGAACGTCAGAATTTATCTACACCCGCAGCACCTTGCGGTGTCGATGGTTTTGTTAGCCTTACACCACCTGATATTGATTTCGACGATTTAGTGGTTTGGATAAACCCACTAATTCTAGTCAAGCAGGCATGCTCGGGCGGTTGTCCGCCGACGCCGTAGCCTGCAACCGAAACGTCACCCGCCCCGCCTGGTTGTCAGGCAGTTCCAACCGGAACCCGGACCGCGCCGCCTGCCGCGCGGCCTGATACAAGCCCACCCCCAATCCCGAATCCGATGCCACCGGACTCAGAAACAGATTGCGCGCCACATGCTCGGGCGCGGGGGCGCCGCTGTCGGTGATGGTCAGACTCACCAGTGGATTCAACGAAAGACGCACTTCGATTGCCACCGCCGGTTCGTGTTGGCGTTTGCGCAAGGCGTTGGTCAGCAAATTGTCGATTACGCTATCAAACAAGTCCTGCGGCAGGGGCGTGTCATCGATGGTGTCTGCAAAAAACTGCACATCGTCGTGTTCATAACGCGTCTGCAAAGCCTTCCACCAGGTTTTTGCAGGCACATTGGCGGCATCCATTTCAGCCGGTTGTTTGAGCTTGTCGACGGTTTGCGACAGCCGCGCGGCCAGTTGCGGCAACTGGCGCTTCATCAACGCCTGCAGGCGCTCACCGTCTTCCGGGGTGGATGTGTCCGCGGCGGCGATCAGGGTTTTCATCGACTGCAGGATATTCTTTACGTCGTGGGTCAGCCGCGCGCCCGTATCGTGAATCGCCTGGCTGTAGGCTTGCTCGCGCAGGGTCTGTTCGCGCACCTTGGCGGCATAAAAAAACCCCAGCAGCTGCGACAGCAGACGCACATGCAAAGCCAGTGCGGGAGTGAGTGGACGTTGCGATTGCCAGGTCAGGCTGAGGCCGTGAAAGGCATGGCTTACGCTATGCTCGGCCGGCTCGCCAAACACGCCTTCGCCGCGCGCGGCCTGCCAGTGACCGCCGCGTATCCAGGTCAACTCATGCAAGTCGGCCAGTCCGTCGCGCACAAAAGATTCCGGATCGCGCTCGCGTTCGGCCAAGGTTGCCAGTCGCTGCGCCCAGCCCTCGAACGGCAGGCCCACTGACAACAGATAACGCGAAGTCACCTGTCCCAGCCCGGAAAACCCTGCGCGCGGGTTCCACAGTAACGACAGCGACAGCAGCAACACCGCCATCCCCAACAAGGTCTGCACCAGTGCCCAGGGATAACTCACCTTGGCCACCGCCACCACGGCAAACGCGCCCAGCGCCACCACCATGATGAGCAATGACAGCATCAAGCCATAGACGAAGTCGAGGGTCGAGGAAGCGGTTTTCTGGCGGGTTGCAGGCAAAAACAGGATCAACAGCGGAATTAACGGTAAGCCGTAATGCACCACCGATCTCAATTCATCAGGGAGGGACGTGTCGCCCAGACTCTGCGGCAACACCCAGGCCAATAGCAGTGCAAGCAAATACGCTAAAGCGAGCAAATACGCCCATCTGGAAAACCGCTCGTTTTGCGACGTTCCCACCGCCCCCATGAGACCGGCCAAAACCGCCAGCCACAATGCCATCACCCAGGTGCTGTCCACCAACACCAGCAAAGCGGCCATGGCGAACACCGGCAACGCAAGACGCGGCTCGATCCGCGATTCACTGCGCACCACCGGCTGCCACAGCAAAAACAGGCCGTAATGCGCCAGTAAAAATGCGCGGGTGACCGCAGGCTCGGCATCAAGGACCACCGCCGAATGCAATGCCAATAGCATCAAGGCCAGCCAGCGTCCGGGGGTAACCCGCGTGAGCCGGGTGGCAAGTGAAGTCAGCCAATTCATATGCGGCGCGGTGTCGGCGTGTTCGGTCATGCCGGAAAATGGCGCTTACAGACCATGACTCGGAGAGACATCGCCCTCGGCATCCACCCCATAAAACCAGTGTCCATCTGTCCCTCCCCCCAAACCCCTGCCGGGATTCTGGCAGGAGTGTCGTATTTTCGACAAAACGCCCTTCATTCAAAGGCGAAATTCTGTACTTTTGTTTTTCATATCAACAAGTTATCGCCAAACCATGCCTGGCACGATTTTTGCAGCATTTTCGGACAGGCGAAAACATAACGGAGAACCTTACATGCCTCATCCCACCCTCCCGAAACACCAATCGGGTTTCACCCTGATCGAGATCGCCATTGTGCTGGTCATTATCGGCCTGTTGCTTGGCGGTATTCTAAAGGGGCAAGAGCTGATTAACAGCGCCCGCGTGAAAAATCTAGGCACCGACTTCCGCAATATTCCGCTGTTTATCTATGGTTATCAGGATAAATTCAGGACGCTACCCGGCGACGACCCCGCCGCCGATACACATGTGGGAGCGACTGCAAAAGGTAATGGCAATGGCGTGATCGATGGAACCTGGTTCAGCACGGCGGTCGCGGATGAAACCATTTTGTTCTGGCAGCATGTTCGGCTGGCTGGACTCGCGCCAGGTGCCACCGCAATCCCTGCCACGCTCCCCGGTGACTACAACCCGAAAAATGCATCGGGCGGCATCATCGGCATCCAGAGCGGTACAACAGTCGCCGCCGACGCACCTATCAATGACGGTGACGCGACTACCCCCAAAGCCATCGGCGGCGCTTATGTCATATGCTCGACCGGCATTCTCGGCAAATTCGTCAAACAACTCGACATCCAGATGGATGATGGCGATACGGCGGCGGGGTCGATGATGGCCACGCTCACAACAGCAACACTTGCAAAAGGCGCCGCAGCCACCAAAACGACAGATATCGATGACGCTAAGTCCTACACGGTCTGCATGGGCGTTTAATCTCCGACCTAACCTAAAAAGCCCGCCTGAACCGGCGGGCTTTTTAACGCCCTGACTTCCACGTCACAATCACCCCTGCAGCACCCTGAACTCCGCCGCCGCCAGCCCATCGGCCGCACCGCGCAGCATCAGCACGTCGCCCACCTGAATTTCGGTTTCGGGCTGCGGATCAACGCCCTTGATGCCCTGCCGGCGGATCGCCACCACTTCAACCAGCAAATCGTCCAGCGCCAGGCTTTCCAGCGGCTTGCCTGCTGCGGCGGCACCTTGTGTGACCAGAACGGTATGCAGGCGCGGCTGGGATTGCTGATCGAGTTCGTCGTCGGCGTCGGAGGCACCGCGGAAAAAGCCGCGCATCATGGCGTAGCGCGTTTCGCGTACCTCGCGGATGCGCTTCAGCACCTGGGAAAGCGGCACACCGAGCAGCATCAAAGCATGCGAGGCCAGCATCAACGAGCCTTCCATCACCTCAGACACCACTTCGGAGGCGCCCGCCGCTTTCAAGGCGTCAATATGCGTGTCATCAATCGTGCGCACCACCACGGGCAACTCGGGGCGCAGTTCACGCACATGACGCAGAATCGCCATGCTCGAATGCAGGTCGGAATACGTCACGACGATGGCTTTGGCACGGCTCAGGCCAGCCGCGACCAGCACTTCGCGCCGGCTGGCATCGCCGTACACCACGTTGACGCCGGAGGCCGCCACCGCGCGAATACGCTCGGGGTCGGCATCCAGCGCAACCAGGCTGATGCCTTCGGCTTCCAGCAGGCGCGCCAGGTTTTGACCACTGCGACCGTAACCACAGACAATCACATGCCTGGATTGTCCAAAAGTCTTGACGGCAATGTCGTGCACTTCCTTGGCGCGGCCGGCCCACTCGCTGCCGGCGAGCAGCCGGGTTAGTGTGTCCATGCGGTTAATCATCAACGGCGCAATCAGCATCGACAGCACCATCGCCGCCAGCACCGGTTGGGTGATCTCGGTGCCCAGCAGATTGAGATCAGCCGACTGCGCCAGCAACACGAAACCAAACTCGCCTGCCTGCGCCAGCCCCAGCGCGGTGCGCACGGCAGTGGGCCGGGCACTGCCGAAAGCCATGGCCAGCCCCGTTACCAGCACCGCCTTGCCAATGACAATAGCTGCCACCAGTAGCAACACATCGCCCCAATTCAGCATCACCTGCATCAGGTCGAGCCGCATGCCGATGGTGACGAAGAACAGCCCCAGCAACACGTCACGGAAAGGCTTGATGTCGTCTTCCACCTGATAGCGATATTCGGTTTCGGACACCAGCATCCCGGCCAGAAATGCGCCCAGCGCCAGCGACAGGCCGGCACTTTCGGTCAGAAACGCCAATCCCAACGTAAACAGCAGCAGATTCAGGGTAAAAAGCTCGGGCGATTTGTGGCCGGCCACCCACTGAAACCACGGGCGCATGATGCGCTGACCCACGAACAGCAAAAAACCCAGCACCACGACTGCCTTGAGCATGGCCAGCCCCAGGGTCATGGCCATGGCATCCGATTCCTGGGCAAATGCCGGGATCAAAATCAGCAGCGGTACCACCGCCAGATCCTGGAACAGCAAGGCGCCAAAAATCTGGCGGCCATGAGGCGTCTGGATTTCCAGCCGCTCGGCCATCATCTTCGACACAATCGCCGTCGACGACATCGACATGATGCCGCCGAGCGCGATGGCCGCCAGCAAGGGCAAATCGAGCAGCCAGGCAATCAGCGCAGTCAGCGCAATCGTCAATACCACCTGCGCCCCGCCGAAACCGAACACGGTCAAGCGCATGGTCATCAGGCGCGGCAAACTGAATTCCAGGCCGATGGAAAACATCAGGAACACCACGCCGAACTCGGCCAGGTAGCGCGCTTCCTCGCTATCCGGAATCCAGCCCAGCGCGAACGGCCCAATCGCAATGCCGGTTACCAGATAGCCCAGCATGGTCGGCAGGCGCAAGGCGCGCGCTATGGCTGCCACCAGCACCGCTGCAGCGAGCAAGATCAATACAAGCTGGAGTCCGCTATGCATGGGAACGCCTCTGGGTAAAACACCCCACTCCGCCCTGCATGACGTCGGCGCATCGGCAACCGGAACCCGTCAAGGCCTCGACAATGCGTGGTTTTGGAGTCCTTTTGTTTAGCCGCATCAGGGAAATCATGGATGGATAAGCAGGCTTTAGTATACTTGCCGACCATGCACCCCCAATCAAACTCCCCCGAACATTTACTTGCGCTTGCGCGTCAGGTGCTCGACATCGAAGTCGAGGCCCTGCGCGCAGTCTCTTCGCGCCTCGACCTGCAATTCGCCGATGCAGTGCATCTGATCCTGGCGTGTACCGGTCGTGTGGTGGTGTCGGGCATGGGCAAGTCCGGCCATATCGGCTGCAAAATTGCCGCGACGCTGGCATCGACCGGCACCCCTTCTTTTTTCATGCACCCGGGCGAAGCCAGCCATGGCGACCTCGGCATGATCGCGCACGACGACGTGGTGCTGGCCTTGTCGAACTCTGGCGAAAGCAACGAAATTGTCAGCATCATTCCGCTGCTCAAGCGGCGCGGCGCCAAACTCATTGCGATGACCGGCAACCCCAACTCGACCATGGCGCGCGTGGCCGATGTTCATCTCAATGCGGCGGTCGACAAGGAAGCCTGCCCGCTCAACCTGGCACCCACCGCCAGCACCACCGCCGCGCTGGCGCTGGGCGACGCGCTGGCAGTGGCCTTGCTTGATGCGCGTGGCTTTTCGGCCGACGATTTTGCCCGCACCCATCCCGGCGGCAGTCTGGGCCGACGTTTGTTGATCCATGTACGTGACGTCATGCATACAGGCAATGCACTTCCGCAAATTGGTCACGATGCTTCGCTCAAGACCGCTCTGCTCGAGATGACCGAGAAAGGGCTGGGCATGACGGCCGTGGTCGACGCCGCCGGCAAGGTTGCGGGCGTATTTACTGACGGCGATCTGCGACGCGCGCTGGAACACGCACTCGATTTGCAACAGGCGCGTGTGATCGACTTGATGACGCACAATCCCAAAACAATCCGCGCGGACGAACTCGCCGTGGCGGCGGTGGAAAAAATGGACACACTTAAAATCAATGGTCTGCTGGTGGTCGACCCCGACAACACTCTGGTCGGCGCGCTCAACATGCACGACCTGCTGAAGGCGGGGGTGGTCTGATGAACCCAAAAACCTCAGTTCTCACCACAGAGGCACAGAGACACAGAGTAAAACCAACAGCTTGGCTTGGCTTTTCACGCGCCCCTTTGTCGACTCGACTTTCTCTGTGCCTCTGTGCCTCTGTGGTGAGGGATTTAAATTGAAACCAACCTTGATCGAACGCGCGCAGAAAATCCGTCTGGTGGCCTTCGACGTCGACGGTGTGATGACGGATGGCACGCTGTTTCTGGCTGATGACGGGCAGGAATACAAAGGCTTTAACTCGCTCGATGGCCATGGACTGAAAATGCTCAAAGGCAGCGGCGTTGAGTTGGCCATCATCACCGGCCGCAGCTCGCGCGTGGTGGAGCATCGCGCCAAGAGCCTGGGCATCGAAATCATCCATCAGGGCGCGCACGACAAGCTGGCCGTGTATGAGGCGCTCTGCCGCGAACTCAATATTGACTGTGAAAATACGGCCTATATGGGTGATGACGTGGTGGATCTGCCTGTCATGCGACGCGCCGGGTTGGCGATTACCGTGCCCGCCGCCACCGAACTGGTCAAAGCCCACAGCCACCTGGTCACCACGCGAAACGCCGGCCACGGTGCAGTGCGCGAAGCCTGTGAGTTCTTGATGCGCGCGCAAGGCACATTGGACGCGGCTTTGGCGCCTTATTTGAAATGACCGCACGAAGCCAGCGCAGGGTGCGTAAAATCGGATTGGGTGCGGCATGACCGCACGCGGGTCTTTGTGGCTACCCATATTGGTATTGCTGCTGCTGGCTGCGCTCAGTTTCTGGATCGAACGCTCGGTGCAAACGCTATCCAATAGCAACACCACGGGGCAAACCGACCCCGAGGGCATCATGGAAAATTTCGATGCATTACGTACCGATCCAACGGGCCGCCCGCAATACCGCCTGTCCGCAAAAAAGCTCAAGCATTACACCGGCAGCAAGCGCACCGAACTGGAATCTCCTCATTTTGTGCTGCTGGACCCCAATACCAGTGATGTCAGCGCCGTATCCCAGCAGGCAACCGTCTCATCCGATGGCAACGAGATCGACTTGCGTGGCGACGTAAAAATCCTGCGTGCCGCGGGGGTTGGACAGTCGGCCCTGACGATGCAGACTGCACGGTTGATCGTTTTCCCCGAGCGCAAGCTGCTCCGCTCACCGGGGCCCGTCGATGTCCAGGACGCCACCTTGAATTTACGCGCGGGGGCCATGGAGTACAACGCGGTGCAACGCCTCATCAAACTGACAGGACGGGTTCAGGCCCGTTATATTTCCGGAAACAATTAGCGCCATGACAATATGTAAATCAGGATTTTATGCCGGGCTGTGCGCTGTTCTGCTGGCCCTGCCCGCCCATGCTGAAAAGGCCGACCGCAGCAAACCGGTCAACCTCGAAGCTGACACCGTCACCCTCGACGACATCAAAAAAGTCAGCGTATATCAAGGCAATGTGATCTTGAGCCAGGGTACGCTGACACTGCGCGCGGACCGCGTTCAGGTGACTCAAAACGCGAATGGAATCGACAAGATCAGCGCCTCCGGACGGCCCGCGGCGTTTCGCCAGAAAGTCGATGGCCGTGAAGAATTTATCGAGGGATATTCCGAGCGCATCGAATTCGATAGCGTCAACAGCCAGCTCGAGTTGATTGGCCAGGCCCAATTGCAACGCGGCGGCGATGAACTGCGCGGCGCCCAGATTTCATATAACAGCAACACCGAGTTCTACAAAGTCGTCGGCCAGCCTGACGCCAAAACACCGAGTGGCCGTGTTCGCGCTGTCATCCGCCCCAAAGCGGGCCTCGAACAACCTGCCGCCAAACCATGAGTCAGATTTCCGCCCAGCACCTGCGCAAGACCTACGGCAAACGCACCGTGGTGCACGACGTTTCATTTGTGGTTAACAGTGGCGAAGTAGTCGGTCTGCTGGGGCCAAATGGTGCCGGCAAGACCACCTGCTTTTATATGGTGGTGGGACTGGTTGCGGCCGATGGCGGCACAGTGACCATGGACACGCATGACCTGACTCACATGGCGATCCACCAGCGTGCACGACTGGGGTTGTCCTACCTGCCACAAGAGCCCTCCATATTCCGCAAGATGACGGTGGAAGAAAACATACGCGCCATTCTGGAACTCAAGGCCTACGACAAGGAGGAACGCGAGGAGCATCTCAACAACCTGCTCGAGGACCTGCACATTGCCCACCTGCGCGATGCCTCTGCAGTCAGCTTATCGGGAGGCGAACGTCGACGGGTGGAAATTGCCCGTGCACTGGCAATCAATCCGGGCTTTATCCTGCTCGACGAACCGTTTGCCGGGGTCGACCCCATTGCGGTGCTCGACATCCAGAAACTGGTGCATTTCCTGATTGAACGTGACATCGGGGTCCTGATCACTGATCACAACGTCCGCGAAACACTTGGCATCTGCGATCGCGCCTATATCATCAACGAAGGCCGCCTGCTTGTTGACGGTACGCCCGACCTCATCATTCAGGACGACAATGCGCGCAAGGTTTACCTGGGTGAAAATTTCCGGTTATAACGCTACTTCCAACGAATAACGTTACACTTGACTCAAGCCGGCACGATTATTGCCGTAGTCAAGACACATGAAGCACAGCCTCCAGCTCAAGCTCGGTCAGCACCTTACCCTGACGCCTCAACTGCAGCAGTCGATCCGGCTGTTGCAGCTGTCTACGCTCGAATTGAATCAGGAACTGGAGCAAATTCTCCAGGACAACCCCCTGCTCGAACGCGAAGAAGAGGACGAAGCCAGACAGGAGGCGGCTGACCCCCCAACCCATACCGCTGAAGCGGAAACACAAAACACCGAAGTGCCCCCGCGAGACACGGCCGACACCGAGCCGGTAACCGCACAGGATGATTCAGACTGGAACGATTACAGTCCATCCGGGAGCGGTGACGACGATGAGGGCGACTATGCCGAGGGATCGATTGCCGGCGCTACGCTTCGCGAACATCTGCTGAACCAGCTGATTGTCAGCCCGCTGACCGTACGCGACAGAACCCTGGTCGCCGCGCTCATTGATGACCTGGATGACGCCGGCCTGCTTACCCAACCGCTTGCGGACATTACGGCTAGCCTGCAGGTCGAACTGGAAGAGCTGGAGCCCGAAGAGGTGGAAACGGCACTCAAACATCTGCAAAACATGGACCCAACGGGCGTTGGCGCACGCAACCTGGCGGAATGCCTGACCTTGCAGCTGCGCGCCCTGCCGCCCGACACACCGGTACGCGATGAGGCCATGCGGCTGACGACGCATTACCTGGAGCTGCTGGCCGCGCGCGATGTGGGCAAACTCAAAAAAGTGCTCGGCATCGACGACCCCACGCTGCGGGCTGCGCGTGCCCTGATTCTCTCGCTCAATCCGCGTCCGGGCGCCGCTTTCGGTGCCGACGACACCCACTATGTGATTCCGGACGTGCATGTGCGCAAGGTCAAGGGCATGTGGATCGCCAGTCTGAACGCGGATGCCATGCCCAAGCTGCGCGTCAATCGCGTCTACGCCGACATTCTGTCGCGTCACCGCGAAGGTGGCGGTGGCCAGCTTGCCAGCCAGTTGCAGGAAGCCCGCTGGCTAATCAAGAACGTGCAGCAACGCTTCGACACCATCCTGCGCGTCTCGCAAGCGATTGTGGATCGCCAGAAACACTTTTTCGAGCACGGCGAAGTGGCGATGCGGCCCTTGGTGCTGCGCGAAATTGCCGATACGGTGGAACTGCACGAATCGACCATTTCGCGCGTCACCACCCAAAAATTCATGATGACGCCACGCGGCTTGTACGAACTGAAATATTTTTTCGGCAGCCATGTGTCGACCGATAATGGCGGGGCCTGCTCATCAACCGCCATTCGCGCGCTGATCAAGCAACTGATCGCTGCCGAAGGCGGGAAAAAACCGCTTTCCGATGGTCAGTTGGCCGAAGTTCTGAGTCAGCAGGGCATCGTAGTGGCTCGCCGCACGGTCGCCAAATACCGCGAATCGATGCAAATCCCGCCCGCGAACATGCGTCGTGCGCTTTGATAGTAAGAACTTCCCAGGCCCATCCTGTCCGAAATCTTGCGCTGTGCTTGAATGTCCCCCACTTTCGTCCCACAATGACAGTGAGCGCTCAATATCGCTCCTGACGATGGGGCACTGCCCGATTTTCAGTTCTTATCAGCAATTTAAGGAGGCTCTATGAATTTGACGATTTCCGGTCATCA
>Ga0180009_10006051_pt1 | contig 12803 bp, 9 predicted proteins | sample OS_PC_MetaG_FD_123537 | JGI IMG/M metagenome (GOLD analysis project Ga0180009, IMG submission 123537) | Groundwater microbial communities from the Aspo Hard Rock Laboratory (HRL) deep subsurface site, Sweden - OS_PC_MetaG | ecosystem: Environmental > Aquatic > Deep subsurface > Groundwater...
CCCCAAACCCTGCCCTGCGCATCCAGGATCCACCGCCTCGTTCACAAACCATCGTTCCCCGCCGGGACCGATGTTCATCCCTTCTGCGAAGTTCAGGATGTTCCAGGTGGGTGCAATCGGTACAGCCATTGATTACCTTCCAGAACTAGAATATGCTGAGGCCATGAAGGCGATGAATCCAGTAGATCTGTGTGCTCTCCTGGATGGTGTGGAGAACATCCTGTTTCCCGCGCAGCAAGCCAAGGAAGCGCTCTTCCAGTCCCTGTCATGCGTGGAATGCGGCAGCAAGGTCGTTTCCGAGGTGACCCCGGAAGACCTGGCCAACCCCAAAGGCCTGGTTCCCATCGGCAATGCACGCTGCGTGAACTGCGGCGCACTCTCGACGCCTGGGGGATTACTGCTGAAACCAGGTACCACTACGCCCTCCGATTCAGATTGATCGTACCAGGCAGGAACCCGGACAACCTGGGAGTCTCGATACGATCCTTACCGATGTCGATGCTGCGCTTGCGCTCGGCATCATGACTGACCACGACCAACTCGATGGGCATGTCCACACGATCTGCTCCGAACTGGGTCAGTATCCCGATGATGTCGGACACGTCCAGAGGCTCGTTAGGATCACGACCTGTGATGAGGTCGATCAACTTGGGCTTCAACGCAGTAGGCAGACCTCCCCCCGAGTAGGACACGTCAAAGCTCACGTAGTAGGGGTAGAGATGCCTCGCCAGAACCGACTGGTTGTTGTCCCTCTCGGAGCGACTGTTGGCCAGGGCCTGCACTCCAGCGACCAACGGAGATCTATCGTAGTAGACCCGAAGGCCGCCACCCAGTACCGCCTGGTCGTTCACACCTTCATCATCCGCCGTAACCGGCTGGAAGTAGCAGTCCAGGTGCATCCAGGGCTCTTCAGCCGTGGAGTACGACGACACGGGATTACTCGAGGACAACCGGTACCCCCGACAATGGTAGTTCTCGATGGCAAGACGGGTATCCGTCTCGACATTGTACTGATCCCCCACACCGTAGCTCACGATCTCGATGTCTGCGAAGTAGGTACCTCCCGGGCCCTTGTTCGCCTCCATCTCCTGTGCACAGATACGCTGATACCCGGGACGGAGAATACGCCACTGGACCCGTGCTCCGCCGCTTGCAAAGTTGGCATCATTCACAACATCAAGAGCACCTCGTACCAGCAGGGAGTAGGCCAAGGCTCCGTATCCTGCTTCGATGATCTGATAACGACCCTTGGAATAGGCGGTGTTGTCGCCCTTGACCCCCTGCAGCTCCGGACCCAGGATGCCCCCTGAAGCCAAGGCACTGCCGGTGATGATGATCTCCGTCTGCCACCGCAGGCGTACCCTGAGCGCTGTGTCGTCGTAGGCAATAGTACTCCCCCAACCGACGTTTATCAGGTCCACCGTATCCTGCAGGAAGTACGCAGTCCCATTCAGGAACGTGATCACCACAGGCTCACTGCCTGCCTCCTGCAGCGTAAGATACTGATCTCCTGCCGGCGTGAAGGACCAGCCTGTCCGAGTCGTGATGTAGTCCCTGTTGGTGATCTCCAGTATATCCCCAGCACAAACACCGATGTTATGGAGATCCGACACAACAGGAATCTGGGCATTGAACAACGACGTCTCGGGAAGTCCGGCAGCGGCATACCCGTTGTCGGGACGCACGGTCATATCCGGATACCCCGGGTAAACCTGCCCCTCCAAGGTAGGATCAGCCCAGTACACCAGATCTCCCAAAGCATCCTGGAAACGAGTCAGCTTGTCCACGGAAAAGTCGGTAGGATCTTGGAAGTAGGTACGAGCCATCCCGGACGAGGGGAACCCTATCCGCACGGATGCCGGGAACTCCGGGTGGAGCGAACGGAAACCCGCCATCCTCACCCTCCTGCCGTTGGTAGTGCCTATCTGAAGAAGAAGATCCTTCACCGTCTCGTTGTTGCCGGTGGTGATATCGATATGATCCTGCATGAGGGACAGAGGACTATCAAGAGTCCTCACATCGTCCGGCAGATAGACGTCCTTGGAGGAAACCTGCCAAGTCCACCAGGCAGAAAGCAGGAACTCGGCATCCGGCGCGTAATCCAGGAACTCCCCGAAATCCAGGATGCCCGATCCCTTAACTGGATCGAATTCCAGGATGATGAAGTCATCATCGAATGGATGGACCACCAGGAAAGCGGTGCTGTCAACTACCTCATACCCGAACCACGGGTAAGGGCACATCAAGTTCAGATAGGAGATGAAGTCATCCCACCCAAGCACAGTACTAAGATCAAAACCCCCCGACGGCGGGGGCGTCACAGCAGCTGGGGTATTGGAGTGGAACCAGTTGACCACAACCGTACCGCCATCCCTCTGGGGAATCTGGTCGTACGCATCTACCGTCACATGAGGGCGATACCCCAACTGGCGGCTCCACACCAACAGCCGAAGAGGAGTTCCGGCATTTATCGGATTAAACCGTTTGGGAACGCCATCAAGGGCAATTCCGCTCACGGTACGGATGCCGACAACCGCCCTCTGCGTGGAATGCTTGGTGCCTCTGCCCAGGTTGGTGCACCTGGAGCTGTACGCACCCAGAGGCTCTCCGTAGGGGATGTCCAGGTCTACAGGCGCCCCATCCGCATCCAGGAGGCTCACCTTGGTCGTACAGAGCAGAGGCAGGTTCACCGGAGCAGAAGAGCTGTAGACGCTGTAGGCAACCGTAGCCGACCCGACCAGGGTCCTGGACAAGCGCAGCTGGCGGTTCCCAGGACCAGACGGGTCGGAACGCAGAATGTGGTCTCCTGTATCCAATCCCCCGAGGATGCGAAGAACATCACCGGATACGACTCCGTACAGAGCGAACGAAGTCCCGGAACTGACCACCACATCCGACCCACCGATGGTCTGCAGGTCAACCCCGGATATCTTCATGATCTTGGGAGCAGCCAGGTTGATGTCGATGTCGTCGACGATCTCCCAAGAGCCTGTGGCCGTGCTGGCAGGAGCGCTCTCCACGAGCACCCGGTAGAAACACCCATCCCCCACCCCACCGTCGGTGTAGTCCCCTTCATCCTCTGCAAGGATCTTGTAGTATCCCGCCGCACCTCCGGAGATGATGTGAAGACAGGCCCCGGGGGAAAAATCCTTCTTGCGGCGAATGATGGTGGCATTGACAGGAGTAGCGTCTGGACTGGTAGCAGACCAGTCATCAAAGAAAACCCGTATCTGAGATCCTCCGATATTGTCTCCTTTGCGGATGCGCCAGATTCTGTAGCGATCCTTCAGGCCTGCTGTCCCAGCCAATCCAGGAGAGTAGAAGATATCCCCACACCGGAGGTCAGACAGATCGTACGTGCCCCATCCTTGTGCAACAGATCCGAAATAGCCACCGAGGAACCCAGGATACCTCATATAGCTTGCCGTAGACAGGATGATACTCTCCGCCATGTCCAGGAAGATCCAATGACTTCCGGCCGTAGTTGCAGCAACAGCCCCATTCGCCACGATGTCCTCATCGGACGCAGCAGCGAGGTCTACGGAAGTGGATTCGACGTCGGAGCCCAGGAGGTGAACGTCGGTACAACCACCTGCATGGATCGTGTCAGATCGAATGGATATCTCCCCATCCGGGGTTTGCGGCCAGAGGATGCCGCCTGGAATGTCGCTAAGCGTAAGAGACGCCGGGAAGACCGCCCACGTGATGGGAGTGACGTTCACGGGAATAACCCTGTCCTCCACAACGATCCTGGCGCCGCTGAGAACCCTGAGTATCTTGGACACAGCCCAAACGGCACCGGTCTTCCCACCCCACCACATCACCAAGTAGTACCCATCCACCGCAGCAGGAGCCGCACCGAAGAGGTCCACGAAATCCACGCTCAGAGTGAAGGTATCCTGGAACCATGTGGTGAAGTAGCTCCGAGATCCATCCGGTACTCCTGCTCCTGTTGCTCCACTAGCCTGATATCCGGAAGTCGGGTACGCGACTATGGAAGGCTTGAGCTCTCCACCCCGGATGATGTCCCGCTGCATGTCGATATCACCCATCCCGGAAACCTCGAGCGTGCGTACACCGCTGTACTGGTCCAGGATGAGAGCGGACATCCCACGGTTCGTACCGATCTGTCTGGTAGTCGGATACTTATTGAGCTGGGAGGCGATGTTTTCCACCGTCGCTCCCATGGACCCGCCAGACATCTTGGAGGGGTTCACGACCCGGACCACACGAGACAAAGTCGGTGCCCTGATGACCATGTTGGCAACCACGTTGTACGCAGTACCAGGCTTCTCCGCCACGGTCCTCACATCCCAATAGTACAGATCCCCTTCCATGTTGAACGTCATCTGGGATGTAGTGATCGACTGGACCCCGATTGCGTAGAACCGAAGACCCGTCGCCGTCTCCATGTAGGTCTCGGGATTGATGCGATCATCACAAGGACCTGCGTAGTACAGACGAACCGTTCCACGGGCATAGGATCCATCAGACAAGAGCACGCCGAAGTTGGCAGCAATGTCGGAGATGGACTCGACGGTGTGCACACGCAGATCCCTGAGCGTCTGCCGCTGCTTGATGTTGTGGATTTCCCTGGAGAAGGGACTGAGCATCGCCTCGGCCGGCTTGTAGAACAAGTCGTCCAGCACGGAGTCCTTGTCCAATTCCTGATTCGGGAATTGCGAACGGACCACTGAACGGATGAAGTCTCTCACAGGGAGATCCAACGGAGACGGACCTGCGTAGGACACTATCGGTTCGATGACGTAGGACCAGACCGGAGACCCCTGAGAAAGATCCGAATCCGGATAGATGCGCCCTAGCGCCCGGACCAGAAGTGAACGAAGTTCGCTGGACGCCATGGATCACCTACCAGCTGAAAGCTGCCTTCACCGACGCTCCGTCGTGGAAGGACATGGAAATCGAAATGTTCAGCGCTTGCTGGGGAACGGATACCTCGACCTGATCCGTGTTGACGGACAGGACGCGCTCTCCCCTGGGAATCGCAGGGTCAGCAGCCTGCGCTCTGATGATCTGCCTGGTGGCATTCAGGATTCTGGATTCCACATCCCCGGAGAGAGCGGTATTCTCGCCTTCCTTCAGAGCTGTAGACTGGAGCCCTCGGAGGCCGGCTCCTGAGTTCTGCGACCAGATGTCCGTACCAGGTGTCGTCAACAACAGCTTCACGAAGTTCTGAAGGACACGACCTTTGCCTTCCAGTGCCCGCGGATACGTACCGATGTCGTAGAACGCCTGGGCTTTATCCCCAGGACCCAGCATGTCCGCAAATACCGCCGCCTCGGAGATGGCGCCTCGGACGCTGGTCGGCACCTGGACCAGTATCCTCTGAGGAGAAATGACAGCGAAGTCCGGCGCGCTCATCCTGTTCAGCTCCACCCCGGTTGCCGTGTCCATCCTGTTACCGTGGATCTCCACAGCTCTGGGCGTCACATGAGGCACCTCGAAGATGCGACTCAACTCCAGGAGCCTGCGGAACTGGACGACACGGAGAGACCGGCGCGAGATCCTCATTCGGTCATCTCCTCGACATCTGCAGGGTCAGGCTCGCTGATAGCCGAGTCCTCGGTGTCCGAGGCGGTCCTGAACATCAACTCATCCGGAGACATCGCCCGAATCTGCTCGATGGACGCCTTCATGTCCGCACGGATTTTCTGCACCGACTCCAACTGCGAGGGTCGTCGCGGATTCCGACTCGGACCAATGATCTCATCAATACGCTCTTGCATCATCTGCTCCGGCGTAGCTTCCGCTAATGATACAGCATCAGCGGCCCCTTTCACCAGGGCGTAGGCAGATGAGATTGCAGCACGCAGCCGAATCTTCGACTCGTTGGAAACAGCATCGTCGCTCATGGCCTGTTCCCCCTGGGTATCCCCATGTTGTCCATGGCCATGGGCTCGACATCCATGGACAGTTCTTCCCGGGGAAGCAACAGCGCCTGCTCTATCTCCGTCTCGGGACTGTACACCGATGATCCAAGCATCTTCCTGCTCATGATCCTCATGGACTTGAGCATCCTCCGCTGGTAACTCGCATCATCCGTAGTGGCACTGAAGAAACCATTCAGATCTGTCTGTACCAGGAGGTCAACAGCCCTGTCCGCACCAGCCTCGATGAGCGCCTCCCGACACGCACCCATCAGGGAACTGGGATAGCCCTTCGTGGCCTGGATGTACACGTCCACAGTTGCCAGCAACAGTTGACCCATGATACCCAGAGCCGCCAACCGATTTCCAAGACTGGTGCCGGCAGAGCGAGGATCATCGACCCGAAGAACTTCGGCTACGTCGCGCCGGATGGCGTCCTGATCTGGGGAGGACCACACGGACAAGTAGGGAAGCATCTCCTGGTAGGCCCATGCCAGGTGATTGTAGATGCTCACGGTTCCAGCGAATGTACCCGGGATGTCCGTATTCAGACGAAGGCGCTCCGGCCCGAGGACCTCGCTGACCCGAAGGTTCCCGATTCCAGGCACAGCCACTACATCGTTGACCACCACCCCATCAGATACGAAGTCATATCCAACGGAGTAGAGATGACTCACCTGGGAGAGCCTCAACCCTGTGGCCATCCCCAACCCGGGATAGGCAGGATCAGTCGTAGGAGCCAGCAGCTGGATGGATCCAGATACCCCCTTGTCGGAAGAAGCAAGAGACAGGTAGTCCTTGTTGACGATGCACGGCAGAGTCACCGCTCCCCCACCGGTCAATCCTCCTGTGAACACAGGACGGGACAGCAGCAAGAGGATCCTGCCCTCGTTGGCCAAAAAAGTAGAGCCTATGATCCTGTGAGTAGCGTTACCGGTATCACTGGTGAAAGTTATCGAGAGTCCATCGAAGTCCATTACAGGGGATATCCCCACCGTGTAGGACCCTTCAGCGTCACTCCCGCTGACTCCGGACAGGATGATACCTTCACCCTCCACCAGCCTCTCGACATACCCTACGACAGTCCCAGGAGCATTGAGCGTAACCCGATCTCCTACGCGAACTCTTTCCCGACCTTCCTCCAGCAGAACCAGCTTGGATTGATCCGGAAACCATTCCGACCTGCCGTAGTAGTGGGACACGTGCACATAGTCGGAATCGGGATAAGCACTGATCAGTGCCGGACCCGTAAAGGCCACATCCCCGCCGATAGCTACTTCCAACCCCGTATTGATGTTGCGCCTCAAGACCCGGGCTACATCCACACCCTCGGTGGGCCTCCAGAAGACGCGCTCCGTCTTTGTACTAGGATACCCCTCGTCGTGCCCGGAGAACCCCATCGCGTTCATGGAAGCTACATCCCCGCTGATTTCTATGTACTCCCCAAGATCAGGATCGTCTATCGATATGTGAGCGTTGTTCAACTCCAAACGCATGAAGGTAAGGGCCGGACCCAGAAAGTCCCAACTGCATACGATCAGATCAATCCCCCCCTGCCTGGGTATAGGTCCTGGTGCTGCTGTGATCAAGTTCACCAGCTGAGCAGGAGTAATAGGAGGCGGACAGACGGGCATCACCACCGGATTCCCGGATACCCCCCTGCACCGGATGCAGAAGGACTCTCCCGTCACAACATAGTACCCGTCCGTGCCGGCAGTATCTACGACGATCGAGTTGGGTTGGGAAGGCACCAGGATGTCCCCCGAAGGACCCCCTCCATCCAGGCTGATGTTGACCCTCTCGCTCACTCCCGTCAAAAGCCTGAATGGAGCCGATGCTGTTCCTGTTATTTTCGCGCCTTCGCCCGTTCCTGCTGCTACAGCCGCGTAAGGGCCACCCCTGGATAGGCTGGGCCCGGATGGGGACGACACCATCGATATCATCGTGGTCACTGCAGCGAGCTTGGCCATGTCCCTGGCGGCTTCCCTGCCGCGTTGCCGTGCCGGCTGCATCTCCATCCGATGAAGAACAGATTCGACTTTGTCCTTCGCCTTGCCGAGAACCTGGATGAGCTGCGCATGGGGTTTACCCATCCCTGCCACCGCGTTCATAGCCTCCGGAATCCTGACAAGGTAGAGTTCAACCTTCTCCAGCCTCTCCACGATCCCGGTCCATTCTTCCTTGATGATGGATCGAGCTTCCGCAGGAGACATGGACCTGCCCGAGGTACCCACCCCCCCCACCAGGATGGTAGACGAAAAGCCATCCAGCTTCTCCGCAGCATCAGCAATCAGCGCACCAGCACCGACATCCCCTTCACTGATACGAGCAGACGTCAATCCACGGGACAAGCGCTTGTATCCCTTCGCGAGTACACCCAGATCCTCTATCGACTTCGGAATGGTGTACAGACAGGGTATGACGTCTATGATCTCGTTGCAGGAAGCTGTGATTTCCTGGAGTACCTTGTAGAGGTCGGAGCATGCCCAACGGATCAGGGTGAACACGGCATCCGGATCCAAGGCCATCGCGAATGCGACCTGGCTCTGGACGTCTTCCCAGGTTTCCTTGGGATTCCCGGATCCACCAAGACCCCTGCCCGTACGACGAACCTCCAGGAACGAAGAGACTTCCTCCAATACGACGTCACGGTCAACGGTCATCAGTCTCTCCTGAGATCAACCTTGGGAAGATCCTCCACCTTCATGTCCTTGATGATGTTCCGGGCATCCCGAGGCGAGACGGCGAGTGTCTCGCATATCCACTCGAAATCGAAACCAGCTTGCCCATTGAGAGGAACGGTGGTGTCCTTGCGTCGTATGATGAACAACCACTTGTACGCATCCCGGGCCAACAGATGCAACTTCCTGTCGTCGGCGTGCCGATACCGAACGAAGTCATTCACCGCTCTGGAGACGACCCTGAGAAGCAGCTTCTTCCAGGGTTCCATCTCGGAGTTATCGTCCCCGCCGACATGAAGGTTTCTCTGGACGAAACGAATATCACCAGGACTCTCATCCGCTCCCCAGTCGCGTCGAGTCTTGGTGCGGAGTTTTCTCACGTCACGATCACTACCCCACCGGATCCAGTCACAGGAAGATCCGGGAGTTTCTTGATGGAAGGATCCGCCCTGGTCACGAGGAGAGAGGTAGTCCCAGGAGAAACACCTACGATGTAGACGACGTAAGGGCCGTAGGCCACATAGGCGATCTCCGGGTGCTCCATCTGGTAGCTCACATCCTCCCCCGCTACCCCTTCCAGGACGGAGTAGGCGGTTGTCAACACAGCCGGTGTGATCTCGATACGTGCCCCGGCAGCCACCACCCAGGGAGCAACAGGATCAAAGCTGACCTGCACAACCCTCGGCCACAGCAGGTCCGGAAGACTCACACTCGACCTGTCCGGCACCAGGATGTTCAGGACCTCATCCTGGAGACCCGACACTGCCGCCACGAACTTGCCTGTCCTGGGAAGATCCACCTCTGCATACCCGTACTTGTCCGTCCTGATCTCCACACGGGTGGCAACACCGATGGAGCCCAGCAGAACAGGATCGTAGATATGCACGAAGCGAATCATCAGGTCCTTCAAGGGACGACCAGCAGGATCCACGAAGTAGCCCGAACACTTGCAGAACAGAGGATCCGCCGCAGGAACCAGAACATGAATGTTCCCGTAGACATTGAACGTGTTAGCCGTCAAAGGAGGAAGCGGATCGTACACCAGGACGTGCTCCGGGTTCACGAAGCTGGTTCCGATTCTCGCGCACCGCAACTGGTAGCTGACAGGAGGGTCGCCCCCGTTCACGTCGAACTGGAACAGTCCGTTCACGTCCGTAGTCCCGGAGGTGATGAACGTGATCCCGGTCTCGTCGAATACCCGGATGCCCACCGACTCAATAGGATCATGAGTAGCCTCGGTGTCCAGAGCGTACACCTTTACCGTTACAACAGCCATGGCAAGCCTCCGCTAGGGAAACGTACGCTCCGCGTAGTTGATCACAGGTTCCTGGATACCGAATTCGTCTTCTGCCAGGGTCGGGTCGAACAGGTCGAACGAAGCCCCTATCGTAGGAACCTCGATTCGTCGGCGTATCGGGGTTCCTTCTATGGAGACATCGACCTTGGAGCTTCGAACCAGGGTGAACTCGACATGGCCATCCTTGTCAGCCACAGACACCTCGGACCTGCCTACGATCACATAGCCACCGGATACCAGAAGCTGGTAGGGGTTGTAGATGTGTACCCTCTTCCCTACCGAGGCTTCGCCCATGAGACCCACCAGATCACAATATCCAGTGATCAGAGAAGCGATGGGCAGCTTCCGCACCGGCACAGCCGGGAATGCCGCGCTGTACTCGCTGGCCTGTCCCGTAGCGCTGTTGTGGTACCGGGTCCTGTACCAGTAGTTGGAAGATCCATTGTTGTCGGTATAGATGTACTCCTGCACACCGGCAACCAGGAGGATACCCGCATCAACCCCTACCCCACTATCCGACGCCTGGAACCCGAGGAACGGGAAGGCATCCCCCCCGTTGATCTCGATGCTGGCAGCAGTTCCGGTGAGTGCCGTGGAGATACGAAGACTGCCGCCTGCCCCGGAAGCCGAGCCCAGGATACCAAGAGCAGCGTTCACATTCACAATCGTCGCCGCCAAGTCGTACGGATCTGCGCCGACGAAAGCACACGAAACCAGATTCACCAGATTGACCTTGAGCTCCAGCGTTGTCCCGTTCAGCTTGAACGGCTCGGTGGTCTCATCCCCCAGGATAGAGGCCACCGCTGCCGAGGAGGCAGCAGCAGACCAGGGCCCCAACGCACTTGACTCTGATCTGAATACCTGCATCTCGTTGTAGAGAGTCAGGATACCCGCAATGTCGTGAACGTAGAGACGAAGCGTGAGGGGAGTCCCTGTTACGGTCATCAAGATCCTCCTTCAGGACTACGTCCCCTTCGGGGGCTCGGGCAAGGCAGGAACCTTGGGAGGCGCGTTAGGGACCTTCAGAACAGCCTCTCCGGTCTCCAGGTTGATGTGGTAGCGAAGGATGCCTTCCCCCACCGCGTACTTGCTCCCGATTTCCAGGATGAGACCCTTCGACTTCCGGATCAGCTCACGAAGAGACTCTTCTTTCTCCTTCAGGAATCGCTGCATCTCCTGTAGTTTGGATCTACCAAACTCCAGTTCCAGTACCACCTTGTCTGATACTGCCTGTACGGTAGTCAAACGCAGCACCTCCAACTCCTCGAGTTGGAGACTCTCCGGGAGCTCGGTTGCCTTCTGGGGGTTTTCTACTGTATCGGTCATGGACGTTCCTCCTTGACCGAAAGACTACCTGACGCACCTGAAAAGTCAAGAAGTTACCCGGTTAGGAACTCTGAAATCTTATCGACCGCGAGGTCAGCGAGTTTATCCTCGATGCGAGATCTAGCAGAGGCGGATCCTGTACGCTGTGACAAGATCTTCTTGAAGAAGGCAGCCTCGTTCTTCAGAGCCGCCTCCTTGCGGGCACCCCACTCCGCATCCGCCTTCTCCAGCAAATTCAGGAGAGCGTCCCGCCGTTCTCTTTGTTGTGCTTGGGTGGACATTATTGACCGGGGAGGGCTCCTCTCAAAGCCTCACCGGTCCCAAGGATCTCCCCCCTCAGAGCTGCAGCGGCTCCAGGTATCTCCCCCCTAAGAGCCCCAAGAAGGCCTTCAGCTTCACCCATGACCCCAGGAGATCCCCCACTTCCTACGAGCTCCCTTCCTGCACTCTCGGCAGCATCCCTGACCGCATCTGCTGATCTCTTAACAGCTTTGGATGCGGCAGAAATGCCTTGCAGCTTCCTGACCAGATGACCCCCACCCGCTCCGATACCGGCACCCAGGACAGCATTGGTCAACATCCGACGCCTACGGATCTTATCGCTGACCCCAGGGGTACTCCAACCCGTCATGCCACCTATGGCACCCCCACCCAACGCTCCTATCGCTTCCGGGTTATTCGCAACCCACCGGTAGATATCCTGAAGGTCCTGAGCCATCTTGGACTGCCCCCTGCCGCCACTGGCCTGCAGAACGCCCTGAGGAGGCTGCTGTCCCCTCTGGAAGAGGGTACGACCACCAGGACCAACGACCAGGTTACGCGGGCCGGAAGACGGCTGGGCCGTCGTCTGTGGACTCAGAATGTGCCTGATGCGAGCCTGCACCCTGCCCTGGTCCTTCAGAAGGTTCGCCTGCTCTCTCTGGGAAGCCATCTGGACAGCCTGCTGCTGTTGCTGCTGAGTCGCTTGCTGGCGAACCCGCTGTTCCGAAGAACGAAGCCTGGGTTCCACCTCGGCCGCTGGAATGGCGGCCCGAGTACTCTGGCTCTCCGGAGTCCGAACTTCAGCCGGTATTCCTTCGAGACGGGCCTCCGGCTCCTTGGCTGGTGAAGGACTTTCCTTCTTCTCTGCTCCAGCCCTGGACTTGGACGAAGACGATCCACGGGAAAACGCATGTGCAACCCCAGATCCAAGTGCACCACCTCCGAGGCCCGACAAGAGGATCTTCGTGCCTCTCTGAGGATCAGCCTTGTCCACGACAAGATGCGCGCCCAGAGCACCAAGTCCTGCTCCTCCGGCGCCGGCGAGCACCTCCGGAGATGCGAGGAACTCCATGACGGACATCGCCTCCTTGCTGAATCCCAGGTACGGATCCAGCGGAGGAATCCTCGACAAGGCCACCGTGTTGGAGATGTGGGCCACGAGCTTTCCGATCTTCTCGAACACAAATGGCGGCATGTCCGAGAACGCCGCTCCAACGGCTACCATCGTGATTGGATCTTGCATGATCAGTCTTCCTCTCCTGGTGCGTCGATAGCCCCTATCGGCAAGCTCCCGATAGGTCCGTACGATTCTATCCTTCGAGCGATATTCTCCCTGTCCCGGGAAACAGC
>Ga0180009_10006052_pt1 | contig 12800 bp, 8 predicted proteins | sample OS_PC_MetaG_FD_123537 | JGI IMG/M metagenome (GOLD analysis project Ga0180009, IMG submission 123537) | Groundwater microbial communities from the Aspo Hard Rock Laboratory (HRL) deep subsurface site, Sweden - OS_PC_MetaG | ecosystem: Environmental > Aquatic > Deep subsurface > Groundwater...
ACCGAGGTGCTCGTACAGCACGGCCAACACCATGTAGATGATGACTATGGTAATCAGCAGCAGCAGCGGCAACTGCACGGTGGATTCCTTGTATTTTTGTGCGGAACCGGTGAACTCCAGCGCCACTTCGGCTGGCACAACTTCGCGCGCTGCGTCATAGGCCGCTGCCAATGCAGCGTCAAGCGAAGCGCCCGCAGCGAGATTGAACGACAAGGTCACGGCAGGCTGCTGACCATAATGCTGCACCGAAATCGGCCCCACGCCCGCCTCCACAGTGGCGACCGCATCGAGCCGGGTTAGCGCGCCCGAAGCGGTCCGCAAGGGCAGTTGGCCAATCACCGCCGGACTCAACTGCGACTCGGGTAGCACCTTGATGCTCACAGCATACTGATCGCTCGCACCGTAAATCTCGCTGATGCGGCGCCCGCCCAGCGCGTTGTACAGAGTCTGCTGTACCTGTTGCGAGGTCACGCCGAGACGCGCTGCCGCGAGGGGATCGAGACTGACACGCAGTTCGGGATTACGCAGCTCCAGATCGCTGTTTATTTCCTCGATCAGCGGCACGGATTCAAGCCGTTTTTCCACTGCTGCTGCCGCCGTTTTCAACGCTTCAAAGTCGCCCGAAGTCAGAGTCAACTGATAGTCGCTGCTCGAAATCAAAGAGCCCACATTGATGGAAGCCGGGTTCTGAAACGAAATGTTGACGCCGCCGATCTTGCGCGTGGCCGCCTTCAGTTCGTCGATCACGTCATCGGCACCGGGGCGCGTGTCGCGCGGCGCCAGACGAATCACCAGCCGCCCGGAGTTGGAGCCCGAGACGCCGCCGCCACGCTGACCCGCGCTGGACATCAAGCCTGCAACAGCCGGGTGCTTCTGCACGATGCCGGCGATTTGCTCCTGACGTTTACTCAGCTCGTCGAACGGAATGCCTTCCGGATACTGGATGCCTGCGAAAATCATGCCGGAGTCGACACGTGGAATAAAACCCTGCTTGACCTGCCCGGACAGCCACAGCATCGCGATCAACACCGCCAGTGACAACAGCAACATCGCGCCGCGATGGCGCATGCTGGCGCGCAGGGTGTCGCCATAAAAGTCGCGGAAGCGATTGAAGCCCCGATCGAAAAATCGCGACAGCGGGTTGTTGAGCGGCTCGTGCACCAGCCACCGCGCGCAGAGCATCGGCGTCAATGTCAACGCCACCACGCCGGACAGAATTACCGCAACACCGATACTGACCGCGAATTCCTGAAACAGCCGACCGATCATGCCACCCATGAACAGGATCGGCAGAAACACGGCAGCCAGCGAGATTGTCATCGACAGCACCGTAAACCCAATCTCCTGGGCGCCGTCGAGCGCGGCCTGCATTCGGCTCTTGCCCATATCCAGATGTCGCGCGATGTTCTCGATCACCACCACTGCGTCGTCGACCACAAAACCGATTGCCAGCGTGATCGCCATCAACGACAAATTATTGAGGCTGTAGCCCGCCAGATGCATGAAGGCAAAGGTGCCGAGCAGCGAACTCGGCAACACCAGTGCGGCGATCAGCGTGGCGCGCAGGTTATGCAGAAAGGCGAAAATAACGAGGATGACCAGCACCAACGCAAGCATCAGCGTGAAATTCACCTCATGCAGCGACGCCTTCACAAATTGCGAGCGGTCGAAATGGATCTGCAGCTTTACGCCGTCCGGCAGTTCGGATTCAATCTGCGGCAACAGCGCGCGTATGCGGTCGGCGACTTCGACGGTGTTGGCGCCCGGCTGGCGTTGCACCGCCAGTACGATGGCGCGGGTGCCGTTGTACCAGGTCTTGCGCTTGTCATCCTCGACGCTGTTTTCGGCGCGGCCGAGGTCTTTCATCTTGAGCGCGATGCCATCATGATACGCCACGATGATCTCGCCAAAGTCGCGGGCGTCTTTCAGCGCCACCGGCGACTTCACGGTGTAGGCGCGGGTCGCGCCGTCGAGGGTGCCGGACGGCAGATTGGCATTGGCGGACTGCACCGCTGTGATGACGTCGGCAAAGGTCAGCCCGCGCTGCTGCAACTTGGCCGGGTCGAGATACAGGCGCAAGGCATATTTCTGCGAGCCGTAGACCAGCACCTGCGCCACCCCGGACAAACTCGACAGCCGCTGCGCGACTCGCGAGTCCGCAATGGCATCGAGCTCGGTTAGCGGAAGGCGTTCGGCCGACAGCGCCAGATACAGAATGGGCGAATCAGCAGGGTTGTACTTGCGCAGCTGCGGCGGGTCCATGCCTTGCGGCAGATTGCGCGCCGCCTGTGCAATCGCGGTCTGCACGTCCTGCGCGGCGGCATCAATGTCGCGGCCCAGTTCGAATTGAAGATTGATACTGGTCGAGCCCTGGCTCGACTGCGAACTCATCGACTCGATGCCTGCCACCGTCGCCAGCTGCCGCTCCAGCGGCGTCGCCACGGCGTTGCCCATGGTCTCGGGGTTGGCGCCCGGCAGTGAAGCCGACACACGCAGCGTGGGGAAATCCACCTGCGGCAAGTCGTTCACCGGCAGCTGGAAATACGCAATCGCGCCCAACAACACCATCGCCAGCACCAGCATCAGCGTGGCGACCGGGCGCTGAATGAACAGCCGCGACAGGTTCATGGACGCGAACCCGCTCCGTCAGGTGCGGTGGATTTCTTCTTGTCTGCGAGTTTGACCGCGCCGCCATCCTTGAGACGTTGCGGAATTTCGATCACCACCGGCTCGCCTGCGCGCAGGTCGCCCTCCACCACCTGTTCACCATCGAGGTTTCGAATCAATTTCACGGTTTGCGCCACCGCCTTGCCATTGCGCACCACATAGATATACGCACCGTCCTGCGCGTGTTGCAGCGCAGCCTCGGGTACCACCTTGGCGTTGGGCTCGACCCCCAGCAGCAAGCGCACGCGCACGCCCTGACCCGATAACAGCGCAGGCGGCGTACCGACCAGCCGCAGCTTGATCGGCACCGCTCCGGTGGTGGGATCGATCTGCGCATCCACAAACACCAGCTCGGCCTGCGCACGCAAACTGGCATTGGTCGCGTAGGCAATGTCCGCCATCACCTTGCCCTGTGCACGCGCCGCTGCGAGTTGCGGCCAGTCCTGCTGCGCAATGCTGGCGCGCACGTCGAGCGCACCGGGCGCCAGCAGTGTGGTGAGCGGCTCGCCACCCGCCTGCACCAGGCTGCCTGCACGCACGTTGATGCGTCCGATCCGCCCGGCAATCGGCGCCCGTATTTGCGCATAGCGGGCATCCAGCTGTGCGGCATCCAGTTCGGCACGCGCTGTGCCGGCGCGCGCATTGGCCGCTTCATACGCCAGTTTCGCGTCATCGAATTCCTGGCGGCTGATGTAGCCCGACTGCATCAAGGGGCTTAGGCGTTCCACCTTCTTTTTCGTTTCGGCCGTTTCGGCGCGGGTGCCGCTCAAGGCAGCCTGACTCTGTGCGATGCGCGCCTGCGCCGGGCGGCCATCCAGGCTGAATAACACTTGCCCAACCCGTACCGCATCACCTTCCTGCACATGCTGCTTCAACACCGTGCCGCTCAGCTGCGACACGATGGCCACCTGCTGCGCAGCTTCCAGCGTGCCGGGCAGATCGATCACCCGGGGGAAGTCGCGTACCGCCACCGGCACGGTCTTGACGCTGAGCGCGCGATCGCCGCCGCGTTTCTTGTCGTCGCCCGACTCCTGGTTTTGGATGCGATAAACCACGCCGGCGACAATCGCCAGCACGATGATGACTATAAAGATGCGCAGCTTCATGGCGAACTCGTCTTCGGTGATGCGGCGGGCAGGCGGCCCAGCGCGTGATTCAAACGGGAAAAAGCAGACAGCCAGTCGATATCGGCTTGCGCTGCACTTTGCCGTGCGCGCGCCAGATCGGCCTGCGCGGTCAACCATTCGAGCAGACTGCCTACCCCTGCGGTGTAGCGCGCTTCAGCCGCGCGCGCCGACTCGCTGGCGCTTTCAAATTGAATACTGATGCCCTCGCGCTGCGTCTGCGCATACCGCACATCGTGATATGCCTCGGCCACGTTCAAAGCCACCTGCCCCGCCTGGCTGCTGGCTTCGGCCTGCAGTCGTTCGGCATCGCGTTCCGCCGCGCGCGCTTGCGCCGCCAACCGACCGCCGTCGAACAAGGGGACCGACAGATTCACGCCGACGCTATAGGTGCTCGAGGGCGTCCGTTCATCTTCCAGAAAGAAAGTGCGGCCAGTGTTGGCGGCCAACGACACACTCGGCCAGCGCGCCGCGCGGGCACGCTCGGCTTCGGCGCGCGCACTGGCGGCGGAAGCCTGCAATGCGCGCAGATCGGGACGCTGCCGCTCGGCCTCGGCCAGCAGATCGGCCAACAAAGTGCTGGCCTCCAGCGCCGTCGGCGCCACGGTTTCCCAATCCAGTTTCAAGGCCTGGGTTTGCGCAATGCCCGCCGCCTGTTTCAGCGCGGCCTCGGCCTTGGCCAGATCGCGCTCGGTAGATTGACGTGAAATCGTCGCTTCGGCCAGCGCCGCTCGCGCACGCAACTGGTCGGCACGCGCTGCCAGCCCGCCCCGCAATCGAACATCGACTGCCTCGAGGCTGGTTTTCAGCGCCCCCTCCTGCTCGGTGAGCGCCAAACCCTGTGCGCGCGCCGCCAGCACCGAAAAATAAGCCGCCTCAACTTCGGCAATCGTGTTCTGCAACGCCCGGTTGCCGGTCAGCAAAGTGGAAATGAGTTGGTAGCGCTGCGCATCGATGCTGGCAGCACGCGCGCCAAAATCGTAGATCACATACGCCAGGCTTAAGTTGGGCCCATAGCGTTGCAGCGTAGGCGCCGATGCCCCGGAACTTGACAGACCGCGATTGCGGGTGAAATTGAACTGCCCCGTCAGCGTCGGCCAGTTGGCGGCGTTAGCACTATCCAACCGCGCCGCCTCGGCCTGAATGCCAAGCCAGGCCGCACGCGACTCGGGACGTTCACGCAGTGCATACTCGGTGAGTTCAGCCAGGGTGGAAAAATGAATCGCCTCCGCTGATATGGGTGACGCCGGCGCTACCTTCAACCCGGGCAATGAATCGCGCTGCAACCAGAATGTGCCCGGCTGCCGCGGCAGGTCGAGGTCAGCCGCATGGCTCCACAACGGCCACAGCGCAATCGACGCATACACCAGTTGAAGATGCGATAAGGATTTCAAGGTAGAACGATTTTAATCGAGCCTTATGCTCAGGGTTAAATAAAATAGCCACGCAGCCGAAATGGGACTGGCACCTGCGGCATTAAGTTGCAGCTGCGCCTGCACAGACCGTGGTCATTCCATTAACGACGAAATCGCGCAATTCGCTGCGGCCGAGAACCGGCAGGCACTGGCAAAAATGCAGCGGCGACGTGAGGCTCCGCCCCCTGCTACAGATAGACCCGGATGGTCAAAAAAGTCGCGTCGAACGTATCATCGGCGAACTTTATGCCGCTGTACGGCTCGTACGGCTCACCCATGCAAGGAAAAACCCACTGTGCTATCCATGAATATCGGCCCGCTCGCGCTACCCGTTGGCGCGCTCAGTCTGCTGGCCGCAGGCATCGTTGCTGCAGGCGTCGGCCATTGGGTCGGACGCCGCACCCCAATCGGCATCGTTAATACGTTGAGCGATATGCTGATCGCTGCCGTCCTGGTGGCGCGCATTGCGTTCGTCGCCATGTGGTTCGACATCTACCGCATGACACCGTGGTCGATACTCGATATCCGCGATGGCGGTTTCATGCTGTGGCCAGGGGTGGCTGCGGCAGTGCTGGTCGCACTATGGCAAGGCTGGCGCCGCCCGTTGCTCCGCAAGCCTTTGGCAGCGGGGCTCGCTGCCGGCGCGCTGGTGTGGGGTGGTTTCTTCGCCGCGACCGGCACGACCGAGCAATCGTCATTACCGACAGCAGCACTGACAACACTAACCGGCGAACCGACAAGCCTGACGGCGCTAGCCCGCGGCAAACCCATGGTGGTCAATCTGTGGGCAAGCTGGTGCCCACCTTGTCGACGCGAAATGCCGGTGCTTGCCGCCGCGCAGCAACGCGAAGCCGGGGTGACCTTCGTGTTCGTCAATCAGGGGGAAGATGCGGCGACAGCCCAGCGTTATCTCAGCACAGGGCAACTCGAGCTCGCCAATGTCCTACTCGACCCCGACACCGGCCTCGGCCGCGAAGTGGGTTCAGGGGCGTTGCCCACCACGCTGTTTTATGACGCTGCAGGACGCCGAATCGACACCCACCTGGGTGAACTTTCTGCCGCTTCGCTTGCCAGCAAGCTGCAACCGCTGCGCGCAGCCGCCGACGCAACGGAAAAAGCACGAGAACGATAACATTCCCCCCACGACAAAGCCGGCTATACCGGGCCCAATCCGGCAACGCTGGCGCAACCTCACACCCCGCACACGAATCCTGCTGACTCTGGCGCTGTGGATACTGGCCTGGCAGGCAGTGCTGGCGGGACTGCGTCTGATGGACGATCCCGCGCTGTCCGAAAAACAGGTCACCCTGCTCGATGGCGAAACAACCACGCTCGCGGTGCTGGCCGACGGCAAGCCGATAGTCGTCAACCTGTGGGCAACATGGTGCCCGCCGTGCCGGCGCGAAATGCCCGTGCTGGCCGCTGCGCAACAACGCGAAAGCGGCGTGAATTTTGTCTTTGCCAACCAAGGTGAAAACCGCGCAGCCGTTGTGCATTATTTGACCGCAAGCCAGCTTGATCTCGCCAATGTCACGCTGGATCGTTACACCGAACTCGGCCGCGTAGCCAGTTCAGGCATGTTGCCCGCTACGCTGTTTTACGACGGCAGCGGACGCCTGATCGACACTTACCTCGGTGAGCTGACTGCCGCAACGCTGGAAAAAAGGTTAAACCAGCTGCGGCCGCACTAGCCCTCAATTCTTCTAGCCCCCGATACTTAATCCACTCCGCTTTCAAAATGAATTTTCAATCTAAAGGAACGACGCATCATGATTAAAAAAGTATCCTTCGTAGTGGCCGGTTTGCTCACGCTGTTCGGCGTGCTGACCCTGACCTCCCAGGCCAAGGACTGGCCTGCACCGATCAAGGCACTGGAAAAGCAGGGGGTTGAGGTCATCGGCACGTTTGACGCGCCCGGCGGGCTGACCGGCTATGCCGGCATGGTTGAACAGCAGCCGATCGCCGTTTATCTCACCGCCGACGAAAAATACGCCATCGTCGGCCCCATGATCGACGGCAAAGGCGCCAACCTCAGCCAGCAACCGCTTGAGAAACTGGTCAGCAAACCCATGACCGACCGGGTCTGGAACGACCTCGAGAAAAGCATCTGGATCGGTGACGGCAAAAAAAATGCGCCGCGCATCGTCTACACCTTTACCGACCCCAACTGCCCTTACTGCAACAAGTTCTGGAATGACGCCCGCCCCTGGGTCACGTCCGGTAAAGTGCAGTTGCGCCACGTCATGGTCGCCATCCTCGGGCCCACCAGCCCAGGCAAGGCCGCAGCCATCCTCGCAGCCAAAGACCCCCAAGCCGCCTTGACGCAGCATGAAATAAATCATGCGCAGGGCGGTGTTAAACCACTGAGCCAGATGCCCGAGAAAACCAGCACGCAGCTCGGCGACAACCAAAAACTGATGCAGCAACTCGGCGCTGCGGCCACGCCCACCATCTTCTACAAGGATGCAAGCGGAATCCTGCAAAAACTGCAGGGCGCGCCCTCGAGCGAGATGCTAGGCAAAATCATGGGACCGCGCTGAGCTTGCGGGGGTTCGGTGGCCTGTTCGGGCCACCGCCTGCCCCGAGTGACTCATCCTGAGTTGCGATTTCATATTGAAAGTGAGTGAAGCGACAGGCAGTTCAATTGGACTCAATGCGACGCGGCGAATCTCTTCAAAAGAAAAGGTTGAATGCAGAACAGGAATTTAAATGCCACCATCCGGTGGCATTTTTTATGTGGATACGTCTACAACCACCCGCTATCCCGTTACGTGAATGGATGAACCAGGTCCAGAAAATCCGGCCAGAAAGGATGTAGAGTACGTCCAATTATCGGTGCACACTCAACCGATCAAAGTTCAGGTTGAGTGCGTTATTGCAAGCCCTGCCCCCTATTGGCAGTTGGCTTGGTAGTGTGGCAGAGCAATTAATGGTGTCTGACCCCATTAATTTTCTTTCAACATGCGAAGATTCTAAACGACTCCGGGTGGCCTCAGTGCCAGTACTTTCAATTGGCCGATGCGCCGATGACGGTGCCGCGTCAAGGACACGCTAGCCGTCTCCGAAAACAGCAGGTGCCTGCCATACAGGCATGCCGTAAGTTTCCGATATCGTGAAGTGGCCGAAAAGGGAAACCCCTGTTTTTGCCCGGAGTTGCCGCGCCAACAAGAGCGCATAATTCGTCTGCCACGGCCTCCTTTTTGGTAACCTAATAACCGGACTGGGCGCTGAAGAGTTCGATAAATATCATCAAGATAGATCACCATGACAACTGTCTCTATATTATTAAACGTCCGGACCTATGGGTATCTTGAATAACTGTTAGCCACCATCATGAATGCCAACGACGTAATTGAACTGTTTGATGACAGCATACGAACTGCCAAGGAGGCGGGTACTACGACCGTTCCAATTGAGCGTCTCGAGGCGTTTGCTGCCGAAGTAACTCGTATCGTTGGCGAATCATCGTCTGAAACCGCATTGTCAGAAGCGCAGCTTGAGCATTACAAAGCCAAGCTCAATGCCTGGGTTAGCTCTCATCAGCAGGCGCATGAGTGGAACCTGGAAATGCTGCGGTCTGTAATCACGACCGGGCAGTCCGCGTTGAAGAGCGCTCTACTCATCAATGGTGCCGCTGCAGTTGCGCTGCTAGCGTTCATCGGAAAGGTTTGGCCTTCTTCAAAAGACCAAACCATCGCCGATATTTCGGGCGCCATGGCTTACTACGTTATTGGCGTCCTAGTAGCTGCCGTGGCGGCTGGCTTCACATACCTATCCCAAGCCGGATATGGGAGAGAATTTGGCAAGGCATCGCGATTTATTGGTGTCGCTGGTCATATTGGTGCCCTAATCTGCGTAGTGGCTTCATATGTCTTTTTCGGCTATGCATCGTTAGTGGCTTACAGGGTTTTTATTACCTAAGTTGGCTAACATCTCAGTCAACACGGACCGTAACCTTCCCCCAAATTAGTTGACACCCCCATCTAACCGATTGGAGGTGCAACATGGTCAGATCCGGCCCCAGAAAAACAACCGCCACAGCGATGACTACTGAACCATTCAGCGACGCAAAGATTGTTGATTCATGGCGCACAAATGCCCTGCCGTGGACGGCTGCGGTACGTGAGGGGCAGATTGAGAGTCGCAAGCAGGTTACGGATCAAGCCATCGTCGATGCCATTCTCAGCCGCTCGCCACGTTCCGTCCTGGATATGGGCTGTGGCGAAGGATGGCTTGTGCGTGAACTGGCCGCCAGCGATATGGATGTTGTCGGGACTGATGTTGTACCCACGCTTATTGAAGAAGCCAGGCGCGCCGGTGGCGGGGATTTTCGGGCGCTGTCTTACGAAGAGATTGCTGCCGGGAAACTCAAGGTCCAGGTTGATGTTGTTGTCTGTAACTTCGCGTTACTCGGAAAAGAATCGGTTGAGGGCGTATTCGGGGCTGCCCCCTCCTTGCTGAATCCACATGGCGCATTTGTTGTACAAACCCTTCACCCGTTGATGGTGGGTGGCGATTTGCCATACCGGGACGGGTGGCGCGAAGGATCATGGACCGGGTTCAATGCCGATTTCTCCAGCCCGGCGCCGTGGTATTTCAGAACCATGGAGAGCTGGATCAAACTGTTCGTGGATAACGGTTTTCGGCTATGTGAAATACGTGAGCCACTCCACCCAAAATCGCAGAAACCGGCTTCCGTGATATTCATTGGAGAAGCCGTTGACTAACAGCGCCATCAACACGCCACTTTTGCTCTCGCGTTAGCGCGAACATTTTGCCAACCGGCCAATTCATGCCGGTTACGGCCTTGGCGAATTACAGTACGCCTGCCTCAACGCCCGTGCCGCATTCACCATATTTCCCAAAGCCATTTCCGTCTCGGCCCAGCCACGCGTTTTTAAACCGCAGTCTGGGTTCACCCACAGGTTGTGCGGCGGGATGACCTGTGCGGCTTTCTCCAGTAGTCGCGTCATGTCCTCGGTCGACGGCACGCGCGGGCTGTGGATGTCGTAGACGCCGGGGCCGATTTCGTTGGGGTAGTTGAACGCGCCGAAGCCGCGCAGCAATTCCATGTCCGAGCGACTGGTTTCGATGGTGATGACGTCGGCGTCCATTGCGGCGATGGCGGGCAGGATGTCATTGAATTCCGAATAACACATGTGGGTGTGGATTTGCGTCGCGTCGGCGACGCCGGATGCGCTGATGCGGAACGCGCGGCTCGCCCAGTCCAGATAGGCCGGCCAGTCGGCTTTTCTCAGCGGCAGGCCTTCACGATAGGCAGGCTCGTCGATCTGGATGATGCCGATGCCGGCGTCTTCGAGGTCGACCACTTCGTCGCGGATCGCCAGCGCGATCTGCAGCGCGGTGGTTGAGCGCGGCTGATCGTCGCGCACGAACGACCATTGCAGCATGGTGACCGGGCCGGTCAGCATGCCCTTCATCGGCTTGCTGGTGAGCGACTGCGCGTAGGCGGTCCAACTCACGGTCATGGCGTGCGGACGCGAGACGTCGCCGTAAATGATCGGCGGCTTGACGCAGCGACTGCCGTAGGACTGCACCCAGCCGTTTTGCGAAAACGCGTAACCGGACAACTGTTCGCCAAAATATTCGACCATGTCGTTGCGCTCGGCTTCGCCGTGCACCAGCACGTCGATTCCCAGCGTTTCCTGTTTTTCGACGGCGATACCGATCTCGCGCTGCATCGCGGCGGCGTAGTCGGCCTCGCTGATATCGCCTTGCTTGAAGCGTGCGCGAGCGCTGCGGATCTCCGTCGTCTGCGGGAACGAGCCGATGGTGGTGGTGGGGAAAGCCGGCAGCTTGAAACGCGCGCGCTGCGCGGTCTGGCGCGCAGCAAAGTGATTGTTGCGGACATCATGCACCGTCGACAGCGCAGCCAGCCGCGCGCCCACCGCGGCATCGTGTACCCGGGTTGAAGCACGGCGCGATGCCAGCGCCTGCGCGTTGTCGGCGAGTTCCGCTGCCACTGCCTGCCGGCCGCCGTTGAAGGCGGTTTTGAGCGTGGTCAGCGCGGCAATTTTTTCATCGGCATAGGCCAGCCAGCTTTTGAGTTCGGCATCCAGCCGGGATTCGCCAGCAAGGCTCACCGGCACGTGCAGCAATGAGCACGACGGCGCCAGCCACAAGCGGTCGGCCAGCCGCTGGTGCAGGCCGTCGAAGCGGTCGAGCACGGCGGCCAGGTCGGTTTTCCAGATATTGCGGCCGTCGACCACGCCGACTGACAACACCTTGGTCGCGGGCAACCAGTCGATCACCTGCGACAGTTCGTCGCCGCCGCGCACGCAATCGACATGCACCCCGGCCACCGGAAGTTTCATGGCGACCAGCAGGTTTTCACGCAAGGGACCGAAGTAGCTGGCCAGCAGCAGCTTGATGCCGGCGCTGTTCAATGCATGATACGCACGCTCAAACGCGGTGCGCCACTCGACTGGCAAATCGAGCGCGAGAATCGGCTCGTCGATCTGCACCCATTCCACGCCTTGTGCTTTCAGCCGCAGCAGGATCTGCGCATAGACCGGCAGCAAGCGGTCCAGCAGGTCGAGTCGATTGAAGCCGGCGGTTTTTTCCTTGCCCAGCCAGAGAAAACTGAGCGGGCCGATCAGCACGGGCTTGGCCTTGAAGCCAGCCGTTTGCGCCTCGCCCACTTCGTCGAACAGCCAGTTTTTATCCAGCGAGAACTGCGTGTCCGGTTTGAATTCGGGCACCAGATAATGATAGTTGGTATCGAACCACTTGGTCATCTCCATGGCGTGGCAATCGGCATTGCCACGCGCCAGCTGGAAATACTGCGAAAGATTGATATGTTCGCCAAAGCCGAAGCGCGGTGGTGCGCAGCCCAGCAGCGCGACGTGGTTGAGCATCTGGTCGTAAAACGCAAAATCGCCCACCGCCACATAATCCAGCCCGGCCGCGTGCTGGCGCTGCCAGTTGGCCTGGCGAATGCCGCTCGCCGCCGCCCTGAGCGCAGCCTCATCGATTTCGCCGCGCCAGAACGCTTCCTGCGCAAACTTCAGTTCACGGTGCGGGCCGATACGCGGAACGCCCAATACGTGTGCCAGTGCCATGTGTGTGCTCCCAAATGAATGTTGGACGCCATGATGCCGGCACGGGTAACATGAAACAAACGAATATTACTCATCACAAACATGAACAACGCTCATATCGAATTGCGTCACCTGCGGCTGCTGCAAGCCGTGGTGGAAGCCGGCGGGCTGACGGCCGCCGCCGAGCGCCTGCATCTCACGCAGTCGGCGGTGTCACATCAGCTGAAAGCGCTGGAAGAAGCCTTGACGCTGCCGCTGGTTGAACGTGCGGCGCGCCCGGTTCAGCTCACCGCAGCCGGCCGACGCCTGCTGGCGCTGGCGCATGCCACGTTGCCGGAAGTGGACGCCGCGCTGCGCGACCTGGCCAAGTTGAAGGATGGCGACGCGGGCGAACTGCGCATCGCGGTGGAATGCCACACCTGCTACGATTGGCTGATGCCGGCGATGGACAGCTATCGCGACGTCTGGCCGCTGGTCGACCTCGATCTGTTGGGCGGCTTTCAGGCCGACCCGGTGGGCTTGCTGCTGGACGG
>Ga0180009_10006053_pt1 | contig 12800 bp, 16 predicted proteins | sample OS_PC_MetaG_FD_123537 | JGI IMG/M metagenome (GOLD analysis project Ga0180009, IMG submission 123537) | Groundwater microbial communities from the Aspo Hard Rock Laboratory (HRL) deep subsurface site, Sweden - OS_PC_MetaG | ecosystem: Environmental > Aquatic > Deep subsurface > Groundwater...
GCCCAACGTCATTCCCGCGAAAGCGGGAATCCAGAATGTATTTAACAACGGGATCCCCACTTTCTTGGGGATGACGAGAGAACTCTGTAGAGACGCGATTCATCGCGTCTCTACGCATATTCCGTATCACTTCGAAAAAAGCAATTCCATTGATCAGCGCAAAAACCAACAAAAAAAGGCCTGAAAAGAGGCTTCCAAACAGATTACCAAAGCGACTTAACGTAGCGAAAGAATGATGAAAAGAATGAGCGGTGAGCACGATAGTCAAGGTCAATAAGAGAACGACCGTGGAATGTCCTAGTGAAAAATAGAAACCGATGGTGGTTGGTTGATAATGTTTTTGTACTAGTTTTCGAGTGACGTTATCGATAGCTGTGATGTGATCCGCATCAAGCCCGTGCTTTAAACCAAAGCCATACGCCAAAAAACACAAACTAAGAGAGATAGGGAAACGATGATAAGCGACCCAAGCGATCATCCACACCAGCAAGTTGACCAGAATGACAAAGCCGTAAAGCATTTTTGTTCGTGTCAAAAGACTGCGATTTAACATCGAGAAAATGACCCATAGAAAAAGTCGCGCAGTATACAGAGAATAGATATTTCGTCGATTTTCCCCTTAAGCCTCCCTTAAGTTTCATCTGCTAACTTATTAACTGTAATAACAATAAAGAGGCCAGAGAGCCGGAAAAATAATGATAATAATAAAAGAGCAGCGGTTAGCATTAACCATAGAACAAAAAGAAGCTTTGAAAGAAGTCGGTTTTTCTGTTGCAGACGAAGAAAAACGGTTTCGAACAGCATTCGATAAACAGAAATTGGCGATTCAAGGTGAATTGTTAACGCAACAACAAGAACACTGGTGCGAACTTGCAAAGGATTTAATTGCTGCAGAGAGGGATATCGAGAAAAAAGCAAAAATATTATTGTTTTATAAAAGCAATCTAGAACGTCAGATTAAAAAAGTGAACGAATTGGCTGAAGAAAATCAGAATCAAGATATGTTGAAAAGCAACTTAATCGAGTTTTATGAAGAGCAACTAGCCGTAACAAAATCAGCTATATATAAAGTGAAATTAGATGCTGCTGTAAGATATTTATATAAAGTTACAGGCGGTAAAGAAAATTACTTGGGGCAGTATGGAAAGTATGTGAAGTCTTATGGCCCTGGTATGAAAGCTTATGTTGATAGCTTAAACAAGGAATTGCGTAAAAAACCGAAAGGTTTCAATTTTCTGTTTTTTCACAGCAATAAACGAAAAGCATATCTGGCGCTTAAAAAACAATATTTTGAAGCTCTATGTATGCTATATATTGAGAAGTTTTATTGTGACAGTTGTGATATCTCTAGGCTGTTTGCAGACGATCTTTTGCTCAATAAAAAACCTCGGATTAAGTGTGGGCAGAGGATAGAAGACTTTGACAATGGATTGGTTGATTATCGATTAATAATTAACGGAACTCGAAGAGGGTTGAATGCGTCAAAAGAGAAATACTTAGTGAATACTAGCAATATGATGAATGCTTTAGGGGGTGGAGCACCGACTCAACAAAGAAAGGAGTGCACGCCACAAGAAACATGCCAAAAACGAAGGCCTAGTCGAAGGCATAGTATTTCTGCATTTTTTGGAAAAAAGGCGCGAGACATCTTTATTTCTCTGGATCCCCGCTTTCGCGGGGATGACAGGGCGTACCTGGATCCTTAGCTTTCGCGGGGGATGACTTTCATTCTGTATTCTCAATACGTCTTCTTTAAGCGTCGTATTTAGATAAATGATACGTGTTAATGATGCTTTGAATGCCTTGTACGTAAGTGCTTTGTTCTGCGTAGGTTTGTAACCCTTTTGCTAACACAGTGCCGGAAGGTGCTTTCTGTGAAGACCTCATCTTTAAACGCAATTGACGCAAGTCATGATAGTTCGCATGTGTATTTAAATTGTGAATGTAACTGCGAATGGAAGCTTGTTGGTTTTTGAATTGACGGATTTCGTAACGATCGTTTGCTGCTCGTTGCAACGGGATGATGCCGCAGCCATCTTTATAGCAACGTTGCCCGAAGAAATTATTTGCTTGTTTTGAAAAACGAGAGCGACCCCAGTTCGATTCATAAATGGCTTGAGCAATGACCAATGAACTTGGAATGATGTCGACACGGTCTTGCAATTTTTCCCAAAATTTTGGGTTCGAAGGTTCAAACGTTTTAATTCCATAGGACTGCGCTAATTGAGTGATCCATTGAGTTTCATCCGGACCAAGCGCATCTCCCGAAACCCATTTTTGATGCATGTCCTCTAATTGTTCTCTATCTGTTTTGATTTGATTATTGACGGATTGAGCGTATTTCAAGATGGAATGAATGAATTGTTTTTGAGTAACAGTATTAGGTGCCGCGAAAGTTGTTTGAACAAAAATAAGTAAACAACATGCGATAAGAGAGCGAAATGTCATGAAAGAGATCCCGTTTGACGAGTGTTATTAAACAGTTTAGACGAAATTATGCTTTTCCCCAGCAGATTAGCGCTATCCCATTAAAAACGTAGAGACGCTATTTATCGCGCCTCCAATTAGTGGCTGTTCTTGCGGATGTGTGCTGAAAAAGCTTAAATCAAAAGAAATGCTTCTATAGGACAATCTTTATGAAAACTTACCCCGCCTACACAGCGCGAGAGGAAGTATTAAATTCAGCAACTCACGGCATTGGGTTTGGACTAGGGATTGCAGCACTTGTCATTCTTGTGCTTGCTTCAATCAGGCAACACGATGCTTGGAAGATTGTGAGCACTTCTCTTTTTGGTGCTTCTATTATTACGGCTTATTTCACATCGACGCTTTATCACAGCATTCCTATTGTTTCGATCAAAAGATTTCTGAAAACATTGGATCACACATCTATTTTCTTGCTCATTGCTGGCACGTATACGCCTTTTTGTCTGGTGACATTGCGTGGCGATTGGGGATGGACCTTGTTTGGCATTGTTTGGGGCTTAGCGTTCGCGGGCGTGTTATTTAAGCTGTTCTTTCTCTATCGATTCCATTTTATTTCTATGTTGATTTATCTTTGCATGGGCTGGGTTGTCGTGATTGCGATCGTGCCATTAATGCATACTTTGCCAACACATGGTTTGCTTTGGTTAGCTTTAGGTGGTTTGTGTTACACCGGTGGTATTTTGTTTTATGCATGGAAGAGCATGAAGTACACACACGCGATTTGGCATCTCTTTGTAATTGCAGGCACTGTCTGTCATTTCTTCGCGATTTTGTGGTATGTGATTATGTGACTACTAGATAACAAAAAAGGCGCTTTTAAAGCGCCTTTTTTATTTCATCAAGAGTTACTTTTTACTGCTTGGCCAAGAAGTAAAAGGATAGGGTTTTGTGTCTTCGATATAGGTGAGGTATTTCAAAATATGAAATGAGAAAGCACAGAGGCCATCGCTAAAGTGCGACAGATTCTTGTTTGGATTGCCGAGTACCAAGATCAAAATGAATTGAACGGCTGCAATCGCCCACACCACCATTTGTACGATGTAATTTACAAAAGCAAATACCACCATCAACAACAATCGTATCCAGGGTTCTTTCGACACAAGTCGATTTTTTATTTCCTTGTCCATAGGGATCTCCTTCGAAGTTAGAAAGCAGAGGGATTATAAGCAGCTTTATTCGGATGGCCAGTAGAGACGTATTGTGTTGCGATCATCATTGCTGTGAAAGCGGAGGGTCAGAAAGTAGGTTGATAATACTGGATACCCGCTTTCGCGGGTATGACGATTAGCGGGTATGACGATTAAAGGTGGCACAGTGCTTGATTGTTCTTGTTTGAGCACAAGAATTGATCTTCAGGGAGCGCGTCGTATTTTTCTTCTAAGCATTCCTCTCGACCTTCATCGAAGCCATTGACTCTCATTCGTTTGTTGAATGTGACATACACCGGGTTGCAACGGCCGTTATTCCATAACCAAACCAAAGAAATCCCAGTTTCATTTTTTGCCCATGTGGGAGGACCTAACAAATTGATGACTTGTTTTTTGGTCATGCCTGTTTTGAGATGCAATGCTTTTTTGGAGAGAGCTGTTTTTGCAGGGTATTGTTTTGCCAATTCAGTGACATCAATTTTGGTTTGCGAAAAACCAGTTGTGCCATACAAAAGCAAAACCAAAACGAAATAAAGAATCAATCCAATAATTCGGACGCTTTTCGGATAGCGATTCGGAACGACTAATACCGCCATCAATCCGAATATGAAGAGGAGTTGTTTGTAAATAGTGAACTTATCCATAACGCATCAATATAATGCAAACTTTTAAAATTTCAATTTAGGTTGAGTACTTATGAAATCCGTATTTCGTGATTTAACGGGTGTCTTTGTTTTGGATAAACCGGAAGGCATCTCTTCGAACCAAGCGTTACAAAGAATCAAGTGTTTATTCCAAGCAAAAAAAGCAGGGCATACTGGCAGCTTGGATGTCTTAGCGACAGGTTTATTGCCGATTTGTTTTGGAGAAGCGACAAAATTTTCACAGTTCTTGTTGGATGCGGATAAGTTTTATCGAGTGACTGCTGAATTAGGCAAGAAAACAACGACCAGTGATCGAGAGGGCAGCATCATTGAACAACGTTCTACGCAACATGTGAGCGATGCTTTTTTGCAAAAAATATTGGCGAAATTCGTTGGGCATGTGCAGCAAGTGCCATCTATGTATTCTGCGTTAAAGCATCAAGGAACACCGTTGTATCGATTGGCGCGTCAAGGCAAAACAGTGGAACGTCCCGCGCGTTCGATCCAGATTTATGAGCTGCGTTTGATTCATCGGGATCACGACTTTATGACACTAGAAGTGCGATGCAGCAAAGGAACATATATCCGTACTTTAGTGGAAGATATCGGTGAAGAATTGCGGTGCGGAGCCTATGTAACAGAGTTGCGTCGTTTGGCCGTTGGGTCATTAAAAGAGAGCCGAATGATTTCTTTAGAACAAGTGGAAACAATCTTTGAAGAAGGCGGTTTGGCTGCGCTTGATAAAACGTTATTACCGATCGGCGCGATGCTTTTACATTTGCCAATTTGCATCTTAAGTGCGCAAGAAGCACAAGCGTTACAATTTGGTCAAACGATACAATCTCCTTGCCAAGAATTCGGTTTGGTACGTCTGTATATGGATGACGATCAATTTATCGGTATGGGGGAGGTGTTAAAGACAGGAATCTTAAAAGCCCATCGTTTATTGTCCTTTGCCCACAACTTGTAGCAAAGACCTGGATCCCCGCTTTCGCGGGGATGACGGAACAGAAGTTTCGCGGGGATGACGGAACAGAAGTTTCGCGGGGATGGCGGAACAGAAGTTTCGCGGGGATGACGATCGGCACATACTGTAGAGACGGATTTATCGCGTCTCGAAAACATTCGACATCCCTGATCCATTATCAGAGAATCCGTCCCTTCATAGCGTCGGCCCCTTTGCAACGCAAAGTTGCGAACCCCGTCAGATCCGGAAGGAAGCAGCGGTAGTGATGGATACGGGTGTGAAGATCGGCTGGCGCTTTGTTGTTATTCACGATTCAAATTCATCAAAAGTTATGTCCTATCAAGTCTTTGCTAGAAAATGGCGGCCTAATGCGTTCGAAACCATGATTGGCCAAGAGCATGTCATTCGATCACTGACGCATGCCTTAAATGAGCAGCGTATTCACCAAGCGTATTTATTTGTCGGTATCCAAGGCATTGGAAAGACCACCGTTGCTCGCATAGTTGCGAAATGTTTGAACTGTGAACAAGGCATCAGTGCTACTCCGTGTGGACAATGCAGTGCTTGCCAAGAGATCGATGCAGGTAAATTTGTCGATTTAATTGAAATTGATGCTGCGTCTCATACGAAAGTGGAAGACATTCGAGAATTATTGGAAAACGTTCAATACGTACCGTCTTATGGGCGTTTTAAGATTTATCTCATTGATGAGGTTCACATGCTTTCAGGGCATAGTTTTAATGCCTTGTTAAAGACCTTAGAAGAACCTCCTCCTCACGTGAAATTTTTGTTGGCGACCACCGATCCTCAAAAGTTACCTGTGACGGTGTTATCGCGCTGTTTGCAGTTTAATTTACGAAAAGTCTCTCCTGAGCGTATTGCTCATTATTTGGAGCACATTTTACAAGCGGAAAAACTTCCGTACGACCTTACTGCAATTGAACAAATTGCTCAGTCTGCAAATGGCAGTGTGCGTGATGCATTGAGTTTGCTTGAACAGGGGGTGTCGTTCAGCAAAGGCAGCTTGAATGTGGAAGACGTGAGTCAAATGCTTGGTGTTGTGAATGAGCATGTTGTTGAAGATTTGATTGCTGCCTTGATTGCAAAAGATGCTCCTCAGCTCTTAAAGCTGACCGCGCAATTAACAGAGCAAGGCGCCGATTTTGGAAATGTGTTGGAAGCGCTATTAACCTTTTTGCACCGCATTGTGGTGGCTCAAGTGGTTCCTGACGCAATAGATGCACAGTTTGAGTCTTCTGCATTTATTTTGGAGATCAGTAAAAAACTAAGCAAAGAAGATGCGCAATTGTTTTACCAAATTGCTTTGTTTGGGCGACGCGATCTTCCGTTAGCCAGTTCGGATCGCCAGGGCTTTGAGATGACTTTGCTGCGTATGTTGGCGTTTCAGCCTGTGGATGTGTCCGGAAAAGGGAATGCGACGCTTGCGGTTCGATCAGTGGCGCCTGCCGCGCCTGCTGCCGTGCAATCTGTACCCACGCCGGAACCAATCAAGCAAGCCGTTCACTCACCAGCTAAGCCAGTAAATCAGGCAATTCCTTCTTGGGGCGAGTTGTTATCGAGCTGTCAATTAAGCGGTATGACGTATGCATTAGCTTCTAATTGCGAATTGAAAACCTTGTCTGATGGCCTGATGCAGTTGGTATTGGATTCAAAGCATGCGGCGTTATTGAACGATAAAGTCTTGGCTCGCTTGAACGATGCGGTGAGTCGCACTTTAAATCAGACATTGCGTGTGAAGGTTGAATTAGGAACCCCTACAGGTGAAACCCCTGCGCAGACGGCGCAGCGCTTGGCAAATGAAAAGCAGGTTAAAGCCGTGAAAAGTATCGAAGGCGATCCATTGGTTCAGAAGATGGTGAATGAATTAGGGGCGAGTGTAGATGCCTCATTAATCAAGCCATTGGGGGAGTAAGCCCCTCCCAGCCTTGTTCTTTGCACAAAGTTATAACTGCAATCATCTTCATGAGTAGGCCTTGGTAAGAAACCGAGCCCTTCTTGCGACTTATTTGAAAATCTGTAGGCTCGCGCTTCCTTGAATATCGCAGATCATTTCTATTTATTCACATAAAGAGAGGTTCGTTATGTCAGAAGCTTCTATGCAACAACTCATGGAACAAGCAAAAAAGATGCAAGATCAAATGAAACAGGCGCAAGCAAGGATTGAGCAGTTACGGGTTATTGGTGAAGCTGGCGGAGGCTTAGTGAAAATTACTTTCAATGGCTTACATCAGGCAATTGATGTCTATGTATCTCCTACCTTAATCGGGGAAGAGGAAGAGATGATTGCGGATCTTGTAAAGGCTGCTATTAATTCTGCAGTGCAAAAAATTGAAGCTGCGATCAAAGAAGAAATGGGCCGTGTCGCAAAAGACATGCAGTTACCAGAGCATTTTGATTCAGAATAATGTCACTTATTTGGCATATCATTTTGAATGAAATAAGAACGCGCGGTTATTAGATAAGTCCAAACAAGAATTACCTATAAGAAGGCAATTCTAAAATAATAGTGGATAGTCGCATGAGATTTAGTCCCCTAATTGATGCTTTAATCGAAGCCTTTCGTTGTTTGCCAGGAGTGGGGCCTAAAACGGCACAGCGCATGGCGTTTCATTTGTTGCTTAAGGATAGAGCCAAAGGGCAAGAGCTTGCTGACACCATTGCTGATGCTGTTCAGCAGGTGGGGCAATGCGAACAGTGCCGTACGTTAAGCGAACAAAAATTGTGCAACATTTGTTCTAATTCAAAAAGGGATTCTAGTTTGTTGTGTGTCGTGGAAACGCCTGCCGATATTCTTGCGATCGAACAAACGAGTATTTATAGCGGTCATTATTTTGTTTTGATGGGACATTTATCTCCTTTAGATGGCATTGGGCCGAGCCATTTAGGGATGGACGAGCTCTATCAACGCATTGAAGGTGTGAAAGAGTTGATTATTGCAACAAATCACACCATTGAAGGTGAAGCAACGGCTCATTATATTTTTGAAATGGTAAAATCATTGCCTCTACGTGTGTCGCGCATTGCGCATGGAATCCCGATGGGGGGTGAGCTTGAAATGACAGATGCTCGCACTTTGGCGGATGCTTTATCCGGCCGGCGAGCGATAGAGTAGTAGCAGGTGTATCAACATGGCGACTTCGAAAAAGTTACCCCAATCTTTAGAGCTTTTATCTATCCATGAAAAGTGGTCTATTCATTACGACCATGTTAATCAAGACTGTTTGTGGCTGACGTATTTAAAGCCCTCTCAATTGTTGTTGCAGGGCAATGTTCGACAAGCGGCTGTATGCGTTGAACTTCTTCAAAAATGGCTTCGTATGAAAGCTCGCAATCATCTGGGACGTTGGTTGCAAGCATTGAGCGAAGATACGGATTTGAAGTTCAAAGGCTTGAGTATCCGTGGACAAAGGACGCGATGGGGCAGTTGTTCTACGCAGCAAAGAATCAATCTCAATTATAAGTTGCTCTTTCTGCCAGCGACTTTGGTGGAACACGTGTTATTGCATGAACTGTGTCATACCAGAGAGTTCAATCATTCCTCTCGTTTTTGGGCATTGTTATCGGAATGGGACACAGATTGTCAGAAGAACAAACAATCCTTGAACGAAGCAGACCAATATCTTCCCAAGTGGCTGTAGATCGTTCCTTCGTCATCCCCGCACTTCTGTTCCGTCATCCCCGCGAAAGCTAAGGATCCAAAATTGTATATCTTTTGGATTCTTAGCTTTCGCGGGAATGACGGCAGGTTTAGTGGGACAGCCCTGGGATTGCAGCAGAACTTTCATTTATTCGTTAGCACAATATACCGGAAGATTTTGACGACTCGTTTAACCCCAGGAGTGTACTGCGCTATATATACAGCTTGTTTTGCTTGTTGATGTGTCAATGTCCCCATTAAATAAACCACTCCATCTTCTGTAACGATTTTGATCTGTTCAGGATCCATTTCTGCTTTAGCAATAATCGTTGATTTAATTTGAGTAGTGATCCAAGCGTCATTCATGATGCGTTCAGACGATAACGGAGGCAAAAGCTCAATAAAGTTATAAACGTGTTTTACCTGTGCGGTAGTTGCTGCAATGCGAGCTGCTTTTTGACGTGCGGTCTTGGATGTTGTCTGGCCCGTCAAGAGGACACGTTGATTAAATGAGGAGATATCCAGATCACTTCCGATGAAGACTGAATCATTTTGTATTTTCTGTTTGATTTGAAGAACGATGGTGTGGTCTGTCCATTTATTTTCCAGGCGGTAACGGTCGTATACCGCTGAAGCCCCTGTCATAGAGGCGCTGATGCAACCGTACAGAAGAAGGAATCCTGCGATTAGCAATCCATAACTGATCAATCGTTGCATCAAATCGTCCTATACGGATGGATTTATTGCGCATCACCCGCAACGTCTGCTTCGTTGTCGGTTGCATTCGTGCCGGCTGTTGCGTCTGTATCAGAAGTAGCGGTGCTGGCTGTTGCATTCGTATCGGTAGCAGTGACGTCAGGTTCGCGTGTGTACTCGAAGACTTTCACCACTTTTTGTACGCCGCTTACTTTGCGTGCGATCTGGACGGCCGCGTCTGCTTGAGAGCGACTGACAACACCCATTAAGTAAACGATTCCGTTTTCGGTCACGACTTTAAATTGTCCGGATTTCAGATTTTTAGTTGCAAGAAAAGCGGTTTTCAATTTAGTGGTAATCCAGGTATCACTCGTACGGGTGAGGTTGGATGTCGGAGCTTCTAGAGTGATTTGATTGTAAATGCGCTTCACACCGGAAACAGATCGTGCAATGCCATCTACTTTTTCTCTTATTGCGGGATCAGGGGCCTGTCCTGCTAGTAACACAGTGCCTCGATAACATGCGACGACAATGTGACTTTCTTCTTTCATATCCGTATCGGCATTAATTTGATTTGTGATTTCTGTACTAATGTCTTGGTCTTTCATGATGGCTTGCAATGTTCGTCGATCGTAAACCGCGGCAGTCGCAGTTGCGCCGACAGCAGCTCCTGTAATTGCAATACAACCTTGTAAGCCAAGGACGGTGATTCCAATCAGTACTAATTTTTTCCAAGCGGGGTTTTTCATGAGTTGTCTCCAAAAAGTTGTTGGTCGATTAAATCACATAAGCAATGAATGATCAGTTCATGCACTTCTTGTATTCGCATGGTGCGTTGATGCGAAACACGAATTTCGATGTCTTGTGGCTTTAAAATAGCTGGAATTTTTCCACCGTTTTTTCCCGTCAGGGCAATGACGTGCATGTCTCTTTGATGTGCTGCTTCAATGGCTTTCAGAACATTGACGGAATTACCGCTTGTTGAAAGAGCTAATAGCACATCGTTTGCTTGTCCGAGCGCTCGAATTTGTCGAGAAAAAATTTCGGAATATGCGTAGTCATTGGCAATAGACGTTAACGTGCTGGAATCCGTTGTGAGAGCAATGCAAGGAAGATTAGGGCGCTCTTGTTCGAGTCGATTGAGTAATTCGCTGGAAAAATGTTGTGCGTCTGCAGCGGATCCGCCATTTCCACACGTGAGGATTTTATGGCCTTCTAGGAGGCATTGGGCTAAGAGACAACCCGCTTTCGCGATGCTTTCAGGAAGTGTTTCTGCTGCTTCAATTTTTACTTGAATGCTTTCGTTGAAATGTTGGTTCACGATATCTAATGGATTCATTGTTATATCACTATGAGGTGAATGCATTTTTTATCCAGTGAAAATGTAGTTCGGCATCGAGAGATTCAACACCGACCACATCAAAACGGCAGCGGACTTTATCAAACCATTTTTGCTTTTGTAAGTAATGGGCCGCGCTTCTAATGATCTTCATTTGCTTTTTCCTCGTAATGCTTTCAAGAGAACTAACAAAAGAATTATCTGTTTTCATGCGTACTTCCACAAAGACGATACAAAGATCGTTGTCATGCGTTTTGTCTTTCATGATGAGATCAATTTCGCCGTATTTACAGAAGTAATTGGCTTCAATGCATTGCAAACCGTGTTGTTCAAGATGTTGTTTTGCAGCGTGTTCCGCCTTTTTTCCGAGTTGATGCCGTGGGTAGATGTGCTGTTCCATTGCGACGCTCGCTTAAATTTTTCTAGCAATGCCTTTTCGAAATTGTGCGATGGAGAGCGTACGCACTATTTGTTGTTGATCGTTGATCGTGAGTTGTCCTGTTAAACCGTTTAATGCTGCATCTGGAGTCATAATTAACTGAGGCAAATGTTGTGAAATCAAAAAAGCATCCATGCCTACAGCATAGAGACGATTATTTTTTCTATAAGCGCTTGGCCACAGTGTTTTTATTTTATTTCGTAACGTCACGATTTCTGGATCCGGTGAAATCACCCAAGGCATATCGGTAATGTACAAGCGATTCAAGTCGTTATTTTTTGAAGGAGCAGGAATCCCTGTATAGGCCGTTGAGATCGAGAAGGTTGGTACGTTGCCAGCAAAGTAATAGTTCAACAACGGTAAAATTTGCCTGCTTTGAGCGGGAGTTGCTAACAGAAAAATGCCATCGATGTCTTTCCTTCGATAAGGGATAGCGCGAATCTTTTTATTCAGAATTTTTACGATCGATTGAATGCGATCTTCACTCTGATCGATCAGCAAAGCGTTCTTAATCGTTTCTGCTAGATTGTGTTGATCGAAAGCAACTTGAACGGCTATTTGTCCGCCGAGCTGTTGCCATGTGTTCGCGAATGTTTGCGTGACTTCATGACCCCAGTCATTGTCTGGTGAAAGAATTAAAACCCGTTGGATGTTCCGTTTATGCATATAGAGCGCTAGCTGAGTGGCTTCTTGATTGGGGGATAAGCCAAATTGAATCAAGTTCTGTGGGGCTGAAACATCGTTAGGTAAATAGTTAAGTGCCAGAGTGGGTACAGATAACGATGTATTTTGTACAAGCTTTTCGACATTGGCTTTACTGACAGGGCCTACGATTAATTGTGTACCTTCTTGAATTGCTTCCGTGTAGAGCGTGCCTATGTCGTCAGATTGACCGGTATCGTAAATTTTTACGGTCATGCCTGTTGGTTTTGCATTGAAATAGGCTGTCATGAACCCGTCACGGATAGCTTCGCCTTGGGATGCAAAAGGTCCGTGCAATGGAACGAGTAACGCAATGTGCGCATGCGAAGGCTCAGAGACGGTTTCGAAATCAATGGATTGTGCAAGCGGCTCTGAATGTGTCGCAGCAACACAACCTGTGAGAAGGAAGGGGATTAAAAGGAGTAAATAGGCGAATGTACGTGCAGGTCTATTCATAAAACTCAGTATCTAGAAAATGGAAAAAATAGTAAATCTTCATGTTTGGCTGCGGCGTGAATGCTATTTCCTGGATTCCTGCTATAGCTAGGAATAACGACGGAAGGACTTGCTCTATCGCGTACAGTGGAGCCAGTAAACCATTGTTAGCAACAAATAAAGATGTCCGGTTTTAGAGCAAATAAACTGTCCGGTTTTGTTTTGCTGCGTCGGACATTTACGCGGCAACATTTTCTATCAATCGTCCGGCTCGGTCATAACAGA
>Ga0180009_10006054_pt1 | contig 12798 bp, 11 predicted proteins | sample OS_PC_MetaG_FD_123537 | JGI IMG/M metagenome (GOLD analysis project Ga0180009, IMG submission 123537) | Groundwater microbial communities from the Aspo Hard Rock Laboratory (HRL) deep subsurface site, Sweden - OS_PC_MetaG | ecosystem: Environmental > Aquatic > Deep subsurface > Groundwater...
GCATCATAAGGCGTGCACACAATTGGTTCCTCGTGCATGTTAAATGAAGTGTTTACAATAGTCGGAATTCCAGTAATCTTTCTGTATTCATCAACAATCCTGAAATAGCTCTTGTTAATCTGCTTGTTTATTGTCTGAGGCCTTGCAGTGCCATCCACGTGCACAACAGCAGGACTCTCTTCCTTCATCTTGTCAGTGCAGTCAAAACAAAGGGTCATGAATTTCGCAGCGTGTCTCCCGCCCTCAAAGTTCTTATAATATTTTGAAGCAAACCTTTCAATAGTTACAGGAGCGAAAGGCATGAAATCTGAACGAAAAAGTTGTTTGTTCAGCCAGTCATTTACCGACGGATCAGTTGCCTGATACAAGATACTGCGAGCACCAAGAGCCCGGGGACCAAACTCCATTCTTCTGTCAAATCTTGCAACAACCTTTCCTTTTGCAAGCAGTTCAGCAACATCTCCCTCAATATCACTGCATTTTTTGTGCTTCACTTTTTCTTTTTCCAGCTCCTTTTTTATCTCATCCTCAGAAAAATCAGGCCCAAGATAAGAATCTTCCAGATAATAAGGCTTAATTCCTTCCTTAATCATACCAACATAAAGTGCAGCTCCAGCTCCTGTTCCACCATCACCCATATGCGGAAAAATGAATATTTCCTTAAAACCAAGTTCGTGAATTCTCTGATTCAATTTCACATTAGCAAAACTCCCGCCAGCAAGTGCAACCTTATCCATCCCCAACTTATCTTTCCAGTAACTAATATAACCACAAATAACTTCTTCAAAAATCTTCTGGCATACTGCCGCAATATCCTCTCGTTTGTAATTCTTTTTCAATCTTTTCACTCTTTCACTCATACTTAAAAGGCATTTTGTCTTGATTTCACCATCTTCAAACCATATGAACTTTTTCATCTTTTCATATAATCTCAGATTAACAAAACCATAAGCAGCTAACCCAGTTATTTTTCCTTCGTGTCTCCACGGCTTAAAACCAAGTGCCTTTGTGACAGCACCATAAAAAAATCCAGTAGAGTGAGGCCATCTGACATCGTGAATTTTCTTTATGCTTCCATTATCACCTAAGTAAACACCAGTAGTCAGGTAATCTCCGTGATTATCAGCAGTCACAATAAGGCATTTCTTCATTCCAGAACCAAGATAAGCAGAAGCAGCGTGAGTAAGATGATGCTCAACCTTGATAAATTTTTTTCCAATTTTCCTCTTTAATTTTTCCTGCTGCTCTTTAAACAAGAGATAAGTCCTAATTTTCCACCTCAACATCATCATCCAGGTTTTGGCAGAATAATAAGGATTAGAACAAAATAAGCTTTTATCAAGCATCAGCCCTTTGCTCCTTCTCAAAAATTCTTTTTCTCCTAAATCAGAAACAGCAACATAATCTATCTCTTTGTTCTTGAGTTTATCAAGTATGTATTTGTAAGAAAGCTCAGGCCACCCGCCAGTCAGCTTGACCCTGTTAAATCTCTCCTCATTAATAGCATATTCAATCCTGCTATCACTAACAAGAGCTGCTCCAGAATCGTGTGTTAATGCAGTTATTCCCACTATGTTCATGTTCAACACCTCAAAAAACAAGCCTAAAAAAGCTTTTGGTTATCAACCATCTTTCCATACTCTCCAAGATATTTCTTAATCCTGAGTATCTCTGTCTTAAGGCTGGAAGTTGGTTTAAAACCCCTATTATAAAACTTCTCTCCGCTAATAGTATAAACCTGCTGAGAAACATTAGCAGAATCAATCAGATTGATATCCAGTTCCCCAAAAACCTCCTCAATCACATTCAGTATGTTCCTCAGATTAGTATTAAAAGACAACACATTAAACACCTGTTGATTGAATTTATCAACATTCTCAAGAGCAAACAAGATAGCTTTCACATTATCGTGAATTCCAAGATAGCTTTTGTTATTATCAAGAGCTTGTTTGAATACAGGAAGTTTCAGACCATAAAAAGCCCTGACAGCAAAGAGGTTTATCACAGTCTCATACCTGAAACCAGGAGAATATCCAAAAACAGTGGCAGGCCTTAAAACAACAACCTTAAAATCACCATCAGCAAGTTCCAGTATCTTCTCACCCATAAGCTTGTACTGACCATAAGCAGAAATAGGGCTTTTCTCATCCTCTTCTTTCAGTTCCTCTCCAACACTATAAACACTCACAGATGATTGGTAAACAAAAACTCCAACACCATATTTCTTGGCTAGTTCAGCAAGTGTAATCGTTGCTTCATAATTAACCTGCTTGCATTCCAAATCCTTACCAGGCCTGTTAGTGGTAAAAGCATCAACAATAGCTCCTAAATGAATCACTGTATCAATTTTGTGTCTCTGAAAAACTTCCTCAATCACATTTTCGTCTCTCAAATCAGCTTTAATTATTTCTACCTTGTCTTTGCAATTTAAGAAAGCAGGACCAACAAACTCAATCTTGCCTTTTGAAAGATTATCAAGAACAACAATCTTGGAACCAATATATCTCTTAAGCAATCCTTCTACAACAGCAGAACCAATATACCCCGCACCTCCTGTGACAAGAATCTCCTTTATTTCTTTTATCTCTTTTACTTCGGCCATAATACCCACCAAACCTCTTTTTATCCATAACTCTTCAAATACAAGAAAAACTTATAAGGTTTCTGATACAAGGAAGAATTATAAAAAAGTGATAAAAATGCCAAAAAGGGAAATAAGCAAAGATAATCCAATACTTGTAGTAAAGCCCTATGTGAATGAGAAAGCAATCCAGAATGTGATTGAAGTTCTAAGAAGCGGTTGGATAGGAGAAGGCCCAAAAGTAAGGGAGTTTGAAAACAAGCTCTCTGAAAAATTCAAGATAAACTATTTGGCAGCACTGCACTCAGGAACAGCAGCACTTCATCTGGCGCTTCACGTAGGTGGGATAAAACCAGGAGATGAAGTAATAACAACTGCCCAGACCTGCACAGCAACAAATCACGCAATATTAATGGAAAGGGCAAAACCGGTTTTTGCAGACATAAGATATGAGGACGTGAACATAGACCCAGATTCAATATCCCGGAAAATAACACCAAGAACAAAAGCAATAATCTGCGTTCATTGGGCAGGATATCCCTGTAATCTTGATGAAATAAACAAGATAGCAAGAGAAAACAACCTGTTTGTGATAGAAGACGCAGCACACGCACTCGGAGCAACATACAAGGGAGAATCAATAGGAAACATCTCAGACTTTACAACATTCTCATTTCAGGCAATAAAACAACTCACAACTGCAGACGGAGGGATGCTTGCATCAAAACACCCTCCCCACATTGAAAAAGTCAAGCTGAAAAGATGGTTCTCAATTCCAAGGAACAATAAGGAAGAAACAATATGCTGCGAGCCACTCTATGACATAAAAGAAGTGGGCTTCAAGTACCAAATGAATGATGTAGCAGCAGCAATAGGATTAGGTAATCTTGAAGACTTTGACCATTTCAAAAAGCACAGAAGCGAAATAGTAAAACTCTACAGGGAAGAACTAGAAAACATCCCAGGAATCACTCTTCTGGAAAACAACCAAGACAGGACAAGCGGAAACTGGCTCTTTAGTATGCACGTAAAAAACAGGGAAAAATTTGCAGCAAAACTAAAACAAAATCACATAAACACCTCTGTTGTCCATCTTAGAAATGACAAGTTCACGGCATTTGGCCCCCTAAGAAACGACCTCCCGCAAACAGAAAAAGCATATCACACTCTTATCTCCCTACCACTTCACAACCACCTCACAGAACACGAAGTTCAGCACGTGATAAGCATCATCAAGCAGGGATGGTAGTGAATTTTGCTTCGCAAAAAAAGGTCACCTTTTTAACTTTTTCCCTCATCCTATCTAATTATGGTCAAGGCATCAATCATAATTCTGAACTGGAACGGGCTGGAATTTCTTAAAGACTGCTTTGAATCCATTCAAAAACAAACCTTTACGGATTTTGAAACAATAATGGTTGACAACAATTCTCAAGACGGCTCGCCAAACTACGTGGAAAATGTGTTCCCTTGGATAAGGGTAATAAGGAACAATAAAAACACAGGGCAAACAGGAGGGGACAACACAGGAATAAAACACGCAAAAGGAGAATACATAATTCTTCTTGACAATGACACTATCGTTGACAAGAACTGGCTAAAAGAATTAGTAGTAGCAGCAGATTCAGACCCAAAAATAGGGATGTGTGGGTCAAAAATGTATTTTATGGATGACCCACGGCTCATCTGCTCAACAGGGCTTCTTGCATTCACAGACGGCTCAGCAATAGATAGAGGGGTGTATGAAATAGATAAGGGACAATATGATAATAAACCAGATATATTCGGTCCTTGTGGGGGATCAGGATTATACAAAAAAGAGATGCTTGAAAATATGAAGATTATGGGGGAATATATGGACAATGAGTTCTTCGCTTATTGCGAGGACTTAGATATTGCATATAAGGGGAGACTTTTAGGGTATGTTTGCAAATTTGCCCCGAAATCAATAGTTTATCACAAAGTAAATGCAAGCTCAAGAAAAATATCCAACCTTGGTTTAACTTGCGGCATAAAAAACAAGATGTGGGTGGTCATAAAAAACTTTCCGACAAAAATGTTGCTCAAATATATGCCCTTCATAGCAATGAGGCAGGTTGTATCCTTTGTGTTTTATTTATTCATAAAACCAAGCATTCCGGCAACAAAAGCAAGGGTAGTAATGATTAAAAAAATTCCAGTAATGTTAAAAAAAAGAAAAATAATCCAAGACAGGAGAAAGATAACTTCTGACCAGCTTGAAGGCACATTGCAAAAAAGGAGTATGCTCGGTTATTTGTTTTTTAGGTATGATTGAAAAATTTTCAAAGGGGCTAAAAGATGATACAAGGCGTGGAAATAAAAAGATTAAAAGCATATCCAGATGAAAGAGGGATAGTAATGGAATTAGTGAGAAGAGATGATGAAATTTTTGAAGAATTTGGCCAATCCTACGTGATGATAACCTATCCCGGCATCATAAAAGCGTGGCATTATCACAAAAAACAAAAAGATCTTTTCGTATGCTTGAAAGGAATGATCAAACTTGTTCTTTATGATAACAGAACAAACTCCCCGACCAAAGGAGAAATAAATCAGTTCTTTCTTGGAGAGCGTAATCCGATGTTAGTAAAAATCCCAAAGGAAGTTATTCACGGATTCAAGTGCATAGGAACACAAGAAGCGATAGTGGTAAGTTTTCCAACAAACACCTATAACAAGGATGACCCAGACGAATATCGCCTACCTTACCATACCAAACAAATTCCTTATGACTGGGATATAAAAATGAAGTAAAAACGCAAAACCAACTAAGTTTATAAATATTATTCTACAACATCTACCAATGGAAGACCTGCCAACAAGAATAAAAAACAAACTGCAAGACACAATCCTTCTGATAGATTATTATCTCTTCAAGACAAGAGATATTTTCAAAAAAACACCTGTTCTCAAAAACCCAAGCAGGATTCTTGTAGTGGAAATAGCAGGAATAGGGGATACTATTGGAGCAACACCAGTAATCACAGCCCTAAAACAGCATTATCCAGAATCAAGGATAGATATCCTCACCTCAATCTTAACAAAATCCATCCTACTAAACCATCCAGACATAAGTAACATCCTTGTTTACGACAAGAATACTCTGCCTCAAATAAAAAATAAATACAGCCTCGCAGTCCTTCTGGCATCAGGTTCAAAAAAGATAGGCAAGCTTCTTAAAGATGCAAACATTCCATTCAGAATCGGATGCACAAAAAGAGGAGCAACACAAGGAAAAGGATTTTATCTCACAAAAAAAGCAAGACCATTAAAAGGAATTACGCACACCATAGAAAACAACCTCAATGTATTAAGGACAATAGGCATAACTGCAACAGAAAACATTCCAAGAATATACTCCACAAAAAAAGAAGACCAGGCAATTGAGAATCTCCTAAAAAAACACAAGATAACAAAAAAAGATTTTATGACAATTCTAAGTCCTGGTTCAAAAAACATTGAAAAAATAAAAAACCACTCTCACAAGTGGCAAGAAGAAAACTTTGCAGAATTAGGAGATTACTTAACAGAAAAACTAAAAAGCAAGGTAATAATAATCACAAGCAGACAAGAAAAAAATCTAGCAGAACAAATAAACTCCTTGATGAAAAACAAATCCTTAATCTTCACGAATCTCTCACTACGGGAGGTTATGGCAATGATAAAAAGAGCAAATCTGGTTATAGCAATTGATTCTGGCCCAATGCACATAGCAGAAGCACTAAATACTCCGCTCATAGCACTATTCGGCCCACAAAACCCAAAAAGGTGGAGGCCTCTTTCAAAAAACAGCACATATGTTTACAACAACGATGTCTGTAACGGGTGCCAGAAATACATTTGCAAAAGAAAAAGTAACATCTGTATGAGTTCAATAACAGTAGGAAACATAATAAAAAAAATTAAGGAGATTTTATTATGAAAAAACTCAATTTGGGATGTGGAAAAGATATAAAAACAGGATTCGTTAACGCAGATATGCTAAAACTTCCTGGGGTGGACAAGGTTATGAACCTAAACAAGTTCCCATGGCCTTTTGAAAGTAATCAGTTTGATTATGTTTTATGTTCAAGAATATTAGAATATTCATTAGACATAAACAAGGTAATAAACGAATTGTATAGGATAACAAAAAATAAGGGAGTGATAGAAATAATATCTCCTTATTACAAGAGTGATGGTGCATTTAAGCATTCCTCTTTCATAACAAAAACAACTTTTTTGACATATCTCCCAAAAGAAGGTTTCAATATAATAAAAAATAAGCTCGTATGTCACGGAAAAATCAGGAGGTTTGTGCCTTTTAAGAAACTCTTAACCTTTTTTTTGTGGAATATGTATGATACAATTTATCTTAAAGTAAGAGTTTCAAAGTGAGATTTAAAATGAAATCTGTAACAATTTATACCCCGGGAAGCACAAAAGCGTATTATAATGCTTTTTATTACTTGCAAAACAAAAGAAGATTAAAAGTAACCCTCATAAACTCAAGATTTTTCTATCAGTTATTAACAAAGATAAACAATCACTTAAGGATATTCAGGTTGATAAGAAGAATTCTTACAGGAAAATCAAACAAGGCAAAATTTGAACCATCTTGGAAAGAAATCTTCCAAAGCTTGATTTCACCAATAATTCTACTTTTTAAGAAAAACATAATTCTCGGATTCAATCCTTATGACAATATAATCTATTATTTAATTATCTTGAAATTTTTAAGAAAAAACATAATATTTGACACCTCTTGGGCGTATTGGGATACAAAAAAGTATGTAAAAAAACCGATTTTAATCAGCAGGTTTCTTTGGAAACTTTTTTTAAAAAAAACAAAAACATTCAGTTGTAATAAAACAGCACTAAACAGCCTGAAGCATTATGGCATAAAACCCTACTATCTCCCACATAGCATAAACACCGACTTATTCGGGCCTAAGGCAAAAAAAAGTAAAGAAATTAAGGTTCTTTACGTGGGGAGATTAATAAGAGAAAAAGGAATAAAAGGGATAATAAAAGCATCAGAAAAATTTCCAGAATGCACTTTCGTGTTTGTTGGAGATGGTCCATTAAAAAGAATAATAAACAAAAAAAATACGATGCATTTGCCTTTTGTAAAAAACACGGGATTATCAGATATTTATAATTCTTCAGACATATTCATCTTAAACTCTTACTCAACCAAAAAGTGGGAAGAATGGTTTGGGATATCATTGATAGAAGCTATGTCGTGTGGTTTATCTTGCATATCTACAAATTGCGTAGGTCCAAAAGAAATAATAAAAAACAACAAGGATGGAATTCTTATACCTCAAAAGGACCAAAATGCATTAGAACACGCAATTAGGGGATTAATAAAAAATAAGCGATTAAGGGAAAAAATAGGGGAAAATGCAAGAAAAACAGCACTTGGGTTTGATGTAAGCTATTGGTCAAGGAAAGCAGAAAACATGATCTGTGAAGATGTCTGATTTATTTAATGATGCTCTTTTTCAAGGCATTTAAAATTTGTTTGTCATCTTTTCTGAGAATTTTAAAAGCAAACAAGAAGAAAAGATAAAAGAGGCTTAGTAAAACAAAATAAGCCCCCCACGAAAAGATAAGCTTGTTGAAATGGATTAATTTTGAAATAAGATGTGTGCATAAAATAGCAAGGGAAATTGCAAAAATTGATTTTAGGTAAGAAAAATCAAGAAGTTTAATTTTGGTAATATGGTTTGCTTGGATAATATAGAGTAAGGCCATAACTGTAAGTGAAGAGGAAGTAGCAATAGCAGCTCCAACAACCCCGTAATTAGGAATTAACAATAAGTTCAAGAAGAAATTAAAAACAGCACCTACAGTCATGTTAAAAAGAATCAATCTTGTTCTTTTGAATATGAGGAGTATGTTCTCAGAGTTTATGGGAAAATAACCTATGAAGCACCCGGTAGACAGTATCATCAAGGGAATTATGGAACTAAAATAATTAGGACCGAAAAGGAGTTGGATAATTGTTTTAGAAGTAAAGATAAAAGTGGTCAAGACAAGAAGATTTATGATAAAAATCCATTTAGTAGTGGAGTAGTATAAGTGACTTAGTAAGGTCCATTTTTTCTTGGCATAAAATTTTGTTAAGATTGGAATAAACAAGAAGGAAAAAGCATAAGGGATAATATACAAAATTTGGGCTGTCGGCATAGCAGCATTGTAGATTCCTACTTCAGACACTGTTTTAAAGTACCCTAACATCAAGGTATCAGTCCAGGAGATGAGCATAAGCAAAAAAGAGGTAAATAGCAAAGGCCAGGAAAAAGAAAAGAGTTTCCTGTACATCGGGGTATATTCAAGATTCTTATCAAGAAAATTAAAAACTTTTTTCCGAGTTATGAAAAAAGTGATTATGCCTGTGAGTATGACTCCAATAACATAAGCAAGAGTAGGGCCAATAATCTTAAATCCAAGAGCCAAGAAAAAGATCAAGGATATTATTTTAATGAGATTCTCCCCTATATACTTGATAACAATCTCGTATTTAACAATCTGAAATGCTTTGTTTACTTGAAAAAGGATGATGGCTAAAACATCAAATGGAATTGAGAATGAGATAATCCTGAATATGATAACAAGTTCCGGGTTATGGAAAAATGTATTTGCCAGCCAAGGAGATAAAACAAAAGATAAAAAAGATAAGATTAAGCTCAAAAAAAGAGATATTTTTAAGGTAGTTAAGATAGTGGATTTAATCTTGGATGGATTTTGTTTGTTCTTGTAGTAAGAAACATATCTCAAAACACCCATATGCAGCCCACATAAGGATAAAGAGACAAGAACTCCAAAAAAAGCAAGACCAATAGATAAGAGACCATAAGGTTCAGTTCCTGTTCTAGCAACAATTATCCTATAGATATAACCAAAGATCTTGGAAAGAAAAATCCCTAATACAACTACCCCAGCACCTTTAAAGATTCCTTTCATAGACTTAAGCCAAGAGTCTTCCATGTTTGTATCATAAGAAAACAATTTATATATTTTTGCAAAAAAGGGATAATTTCAGAAGGGTTTATATATTTTTCCAAGAGATTCCATAAATTATGAAAAATGTTTTGTTAATAGGGCCTCATAATCCGAATATAAGGACCGGTCAATACTTAGCCCCCCCTCTAGGAATACATAGAATAGCCTCTTATTTAAAGAGCAAAGGTGTGGCGAATGTTGATGTTGTCGACCCAAACTTAAGAAAGGAGGGACTATACGAAAGATTAAAATCATGTAATTATGATATAATTGGGAGTAGTCTTCTACATCCTACACTCGAACATGACTTAAGGATTATTTTTGATGTAGAAGATATACAACCAAATGCTCTTAAGATAATTGGTGGTCAGGGAGCATCGTTTAATTATGAAGAAATTCTTAAAAAAACACCTGCGGGTATTGTGGTTAGAGGTTATGGAGAAAAAACATTAGAAAATATTCTTGGACACGAAGGCGAGTTGAGGGATATTCCAGGAATACATCTAAAACAAAATGGAAAGATTTATTCAACACCTCTCCTAAAAAAGATGAGTGTTGAAGAATTTAAGGAGATTTCTCTATGTTTATCTTTTGAAAATATTCCTTACAATAATTATTGGAAATATATGGCAGAACAATATGGTGGAGAACACTTAAAAGCTATGAAAAACGAAGGAATGGTAAAAACAATCAGGCTTATGACTTCCAATTATTGTCCGATGGGATGCACATTTTGTTCTTCCACTAATTTCTTGGATGAAGCAAGTGAAGAAAAACAAAAACTCTTGCAATTAACATCTAAGGAGATTATTTCTTTAATAAAAAAAGCCATACGGGCTTATCCAGAAACCACCGCATTTTACTTTAATGACGATAATTTTATGTTAGACAAGAAAAGAAATGAGGAATTCTATAAATCAATGCAAACATTTGATGGAAAATATAATCTGATGTGTATGGGAAGGGTGGACAATGTTGATTATGATACCTTAAAAAAAATGAAAAAAGCTGGTTTTAAGATTGTTTTCTATGGTGTAGAAACTTTCTCAAGTTCATTGGCAAAAGACATTAAAAAAACAAGAAGGGATGATTACGAAAAGGTATCCAGGAAAGCAATTTTGGATACTTTAAGAGTTGGATTAGTATCTCAATCGTCTTTGATGTTATTCCTGCCAAGTTCTACAGAAAAAGATTTAAACATCACAATTGAAAATTCAGTTGATTTGATGGAACAAGGAGCGAGAATTACAATATTTCCCTATATAGAAGCTTATTCAGGAGCCGAAATAACAAAAAATCATAGGTTGAGTTACAATGAATTTACAATAAAGGACAAACATTTTAAATTCCCTTATCTTGTGTTGCCTGATGACCCAAATATTGAAGAATTAGCAAGAAAATCCATTAATTTGAAAGAAAGATTAAATGACAAGTTTAGGAGCAGGTTTGGCTCAAGAATAGCTCAGCCAATAGACTCATTGAATCTGTTTAAGGCCATATACACACAATTGGGAAAATCAACAAAAAAAATAGAGAAGGTTATTAAGAGATTAGCATAAAGGTTTATCTTAATCTAAAAATGGCTCACCAAATAAGTAAAAAGAAATGTTTAAATAAACATTTAGAAGGTATAAAAAGATGGAGAAAAAAGAGCTTAAATTAAATCTTGGGTGTGGGTACGATATAAGAAAAGGGTGGATAAATATCGATCAATTCAGGGGGGAAGGAATTGATATGTGCACAGATTTAAACAAGGCACCTTATCCCTTTAAAGGAAATAGTGTTGATAGAATATATGTCAGGCTTCTCTTAGAGCATTTGACACTTCCATATCACAAATTCTTTAAGGAGATATTAAGAATCCTAAAACCAGGGGGGGTAATTGTGTTAGTGGTCCCACACTTCACAGGAAGATATGCTCAGTCAGAAGTAACCAAACTCTTTAATTATTTCTCTTTCAGACCTTGTGGGGATCGGGAATGTGATATATTCAATGATTTTCAGGAGATAAGTCGGCATTTATCCTTTGAAAGAGATTGGTATCTTCCTTTGAATCCTTTAATAGAAAAACTTGCTAATAAATATCCTTTTGTTTATGAAAATACTATGTTGAAGGCGTTGTTTCCAGCTTTTGAATTAAAAATTGTGTTCAAAAAGAAATAACATTCTCGGTAAAAAAAGAGAATGAGATTTAGGGAGAAAAATGCAAAAAAAAATAGATGTCTCAATAGTAATAGCAAACTATAATGGTTCAGGAATGACTAAAAAGTGTATTGGGTCCATTAGGAAATACACGGAGAAAGTGAATTATGAAATTATTTTAATTGATGATGTCTCAAGAATGGAGGATTTCTCAAGATTAAAGAGTATAAAAAATGTAAACTTGTTCAGAAATGATAAGAATGTGGGAGAATTAGCATCCAAAAATAAGGGGATACAAAAGTCAAAGGGTAAATACATTATTATATGCGACAATGACATCTTAATAGAAGACAATGTAATAAGAAAACTTTTTGATTATATGGAGGAGAATCCAGAAGTCGGAGTAACAGGACTGAGATTAATATTTCAAGATGGTTCATTCCAGCAAAGTCACGGCCCAATGTTTATTGAGCCAAAAAAGTTAATAATGAATAAGATATCGAGAGTTCTGCATCCAAGGTCAAAAAAGTTGAAAAAAATAGATTGGATTTCATCTTTTGGGGCTGATAAGAGCATACATTATACAGGACACGTCAAGGGGGCATTCTGCATGATAAGAAGAGAGGCGATAAAGAAAGTTGGGTTGATGGATGAACAATATTTTGTATATGCAGATGAACTAGATTGGCAACATAGGATGAAAAAAGCAGGGTATGATGCTGTGCATCTCCCTTTTGGTCCTGTAATCCATTTTGGTGGAGCAACCAACAAAAGCGATATCGCAGGGATGATGAAATGGGAAAGTCATTCTTTAAAAAATTCTATTTTATTTTGCAAAAAGCACCACGGAACCTTAAACTCAATAATATACAGAATAGCAATGTTTTTTACTTTATTGGTGAACATAATAAGGTTCAAAGAAAAGGATAAAAGGAAAATTAATGGGGCAATGATGAAGGTGTTATTCAAGAAAGTAAAAAATAATCCAATCGAACCGAGGTTGGAATGAAACCTTCAATGAGCACGCAAGAGAATGAAGGTCCATTTTTAGGAAGAAAAATGAA
>Ga0180009_10006055_pt1 | contig 12798 bp, 13 predicted proteins | sample OS_PC_MetaG_FD_123537 | JGI IMG/M metagenome (GOLD analysis project Ga0180009, IMG submission 123537) | Groundwater microbial communities from the Aspo Hard Rock Laboratory (HRL) deep subsurface site, Sweden - OS_PC_MetaG | ecosystem: Environmental > Aquatic > Deep subsurface > Groundwater...
AAGTCAGCTACGACGGGATTTTGCCGCCCGCGAGTCTGATTCGGTTCTCAGCGCGACGAAGAGCATTTGTAGCGCGCGTAATATCGACATCGGTACTGTGCAGTCCAATCCGCTCTTTGGCGCGAGTGTATGCCGATCGCGCGCGATCAAGATCGATTTCATCGATGAACTCGACAGCGTCGGCGAGGATTGTCGCAACATTATCGGAGACCTCGAGAAATCCGCCCGCAACCGCGGCAGTTCTCTCTTTATCATCTGATTCAGAAATTGTAATCTTGCCTGGTTTGAGCGCAGTGATCAGCGGTGCATGATGCGACAGAACACCGAGATATCCCTCGCTGCCCGGAACCACTATTCCTTTGACGTCGTGCTCGTAGAGCACTTTTGCCGGTGATACTATCGATAGCTTAAACATACCGCTATGCCTTCTTCATCTTCTCGGTCCGCTCCAGAACCTCGTCGAGCGTTCCTGCCATATAGAAAGCCTGCTCAGGAATGTCATCGCACTTGCCCTCGACCAGTTCCTTGAATCCGGCAATCGTATCGGCAATCTTAACATATCTGCCGGAACGACCGGTGAACTGTTCAGCCACGAAGAAGGGCTGCGAGAAAAACCGCTGAATCTTCCTTGCGCGAGCCACTACCAACCTGTCATCCTCGGAAAGTTCGTCGATACCGAGAATCGCGATGATATCCTGGAGATCCTTATATCTCTGCAGAATCTGCTGTACAGCTCTTGCGACCAGATAATGCTCCATTCCAACAACTGCCGGATCGAGAATTCTGGAGGTCGATGCAAGTGGATCGACAGCGGGATAGATTCCGAGTTCTGCAATCTGACGTGACAACACCGATGTAGCATCGAGATGCGCGAATGTCGTTGCCGGAGCAGGGTCTGTCAGGTCGTCTGCCGGTACGTAAATCGCCTGCACCGATGTGATCGAACCCGCCTTGGTCGATGTGATTCTCTCCTGCAGTGCGCCCATCTCTGTTCCGAGAGTCGGCTGATATCCGACTGCTGACGGCATACGTCCGAGCAGCGCGGATACTTCAGAGCCGGCCTGCACGAAACGGAAGATGTTGTCGACGAACAGGAGCACGTCCTGATGCATCTCGTCACGGAAATACTCGGCCATTGTCAGACCGGAGAGTCCGACACGGAGACGAGATCCCGGCGGCTCGTTCATCTGACCGTAACACATACAAGTCTTCGGCAACACGCCCGACTCTTTCATTTCGAGCCAGAGGTCATTGCCCTCACGCGTACGCTCACCGACGCCGCAGAACACTGAATAGCCACCGTGCTCCTGCGCGATGTTACGGATGAGCTCCATGATAATGACGGTCTTGCCAACGCCGGCGCCACCGAACAGACCGACCTTTCCACCCTTCACGTATGGCTCAAGCAGGTCCACGACCTTGATTCCGGTCTCGAACTGCTCGGTCTTGGTGTCCTGGTCCTGGAATGTCGGCGGGGGATGGTGAATCGGAAGTCTCGGCGTGTCCGCTGGAATCGGACCGAGCTGATCGATCGGCTCGCCAAGCAGATTGAAGATTCTGCCGAGAGTAACTTTACCAACCGGCACCGAAATCGGAGCACCGGTATCGATCACTTCCATATTTCTTACCAGACCGTCTGTCGAACCAAGAGCAACACATCTGACGACGTTGTCGCCGATGTGCATAGCGACCTCAACAGTCAGGTTGATGCCTCTCTCCTGATCTATGATCTTGATGGCATTGAGGATATTGGGCAGCTTATCGGCGTCGAACTCGCAGTCGACTGTCGGCCCGATCACCTGCACAATCTTCCCTTTGTTGCCAGAGACTAAGATATCGCTATTTACCGCCATGAAAACAAACCTCTATGTTAATAACATTCTTTTCGCAATGACCGAAAAACTATCCTTTCAAGGCCTCGGCACCGGAAACGACTTCGAGGAGTTCCTTGGTAATTGTTGCCTGGCGTGCCTTGTTCATGACAAGCGTCAGGTTATCTATCATCTCTCCGGCGTTTTTGGTCGCAGATCCCATAGCGATCATACGCGTGCCGTGCTCCGAAGCCAGCGCCTCAGCCATAGACATCTGTGCAACGGTCTGGGCATAGTTCGGAAGGAGCGCGGCATAGATGCTCGCAGCATCCGGCTCGAAAATATACTCTTTGCCCAAGTGTGCTTCTTCGCCGACGCCGAATTCCTGTTCGATCGGAAGAAACTGTTTGCGCGCAATCCTGAATCTCGCTGTCGAGATGAAGGCCGTGTACAGGAACACAATCTGGTCAACCTCGCCGGAGACAAAACTATTCGTCAGAAAATACGTCATGTCCCTGACCTTGGCGAGATCCATATTGCCTGAAAAATCGAGATATGATGCGACAATCGAGACATTTCTCCTGCGGAAATAATCGCGACCTCGTTTGCCAACACACACCAAATCAAGATTCTCCGGTGCGTAGTCCTTCCTGAAAGCCTCCGCGGTTCTGATCAGATTGGAATTGTACGATCCGCAAAGTCCTCTGTCAGACGTGAAGAGCACGAGAGTCGTCTTCTTCACTTCCCGTTTCTCGAAAAACGGATGAGTCACCTGACCCGACGCCGAAGAGAGATGCCCAAGCATCTCGACCATCTTCTCGGCGTACGGTCTGTAAGACTCTATTCTCTGCTGAGCGCGTCGGAGTTTCGCCGCAGCGACCATTTCCATGGCCTTGGTGATCTGCTTGGTCGATTCAACCGCGCGGATACGTTTCTTTAAGTCTCTAGTAGTAGCCATTGTAACTCTCGGCTTAGAGTCTACTCAGTGATCTTGAACTTGCTATTGAATTCCTCAAGCGCCTTCTTCATCTTCGCCTGAGTATCATCGGAAATCACATTCTCCTTAGCGATTGTGTGACTGATGTCGGGATAGTCCTTATCCATGAATTCGAACAGCTCTGTTTCGTATCTTGCAAGATCGGGAACCGGTATCTTATCGAGGAATCCCTCACTACCGGCCCAGATAATGATAACCTGCCTTTCCTGCAGCATCGGTACATACTGCCCCTGTTTCAGGATTTCAACCATTCTTGCGCCTCGATTAAGCTGAGCCTTCGTCGCTTCATCGAGATCTGAGCCGAACTGTGCAAACGCGGCCAGTTCACGGAACTGCGCGAGATCGAGACGGAGACCGCCGGCGACTTTCTTCATCGCCTTGGTCTGTGCATTACCACCGACACGCGATACCGAGATACCGACGTTGATTGCAGGACGTATACCGGAATAGAACAGGTCAGACTCAAGGAATATCTGCCCGTCAGTAATCGAAATCACGTTAGTCGGAATGTATGCCGTTACGTCGCCTGCCTGAGTTTCGATAATCGGCAATGCCGTTAGCGAACCACCACCCAGCTCGTCATTCAGTTTAGCAGCTCTTTCGAGCAAGCGCGAATGCAGATAGAAAACATCTCCCGGAAATGCCTCACGTCCCGGCGGGCGTCTCAGCAATAGCGAGAGCTGTCGATATGCCGTAGCGTGCTTAGAAAGGTCATCGTATATACAGACGACGTGGCGTTTCGTATGAAGAAACTCTTCGCCGATTGCCACCCCGGCATACGGCGCAATAAACTGCAGCGGTGCGGGGTCGGTTGCGCTGGCAGCAACTACTGTCGTGTACTCCATCGCGCCATGCTTGCGTAGCGTTTCCACTACCTGTGCCACCGTCGACGATTTCTGACCGATAGCGACGTAGATGCAGAACACGTCGGTGTTCTTCTGATTGATGATCGTATCAATCGCAAGAGCCGTCTTGCCTGTCTGACGATCGCCGATAATGAGCTCGCGCTGTCCTCGACCAATCGGAATCATCGAATCGACAGCCTTCAGACCGGTATGAAGAGGCTCCTTCACCGGCTGGCGCTGCACCACGTTCGGCGCGATTGTCTCGATATTGCGAAATTTATCAGTTGCTATCGGACCAGCGCCGTCGATCGGCTGACCGAGCGGATTGACAACTCTGCCGACCATTGCGTCGCCGACCGGCACAGATGCAATTCGACCTGTCCTGCGGACTGTGTCGCCTTCTTTGATGCCTGTGTCCGAACCGAAGATCACAACACCAACATTGTCTTCTTCGAGGTTGAGAATCATGCCCATTATGTCTCCGGGGAACGTCACAAGCTCCGACATCATCGCATCTTCGAGTCCCCAAACTCGGGCAATACCGTCACCCACTTGCAAGACAGTGCCGACAGACTCAAGCTCGAGCTTGGTCTCGTACTTGGCAATCTCCTGCTTTATTATAGAACTGACTTCTTCAGGTTTTAAGGCCATCTGAAACTCCGTATCTTTAAACGAATCTTTTTTCCGAGCCTGTGTACGCCGAATCCGCGCCTAATGCACCTTCAATGCCTGGAGTTGATCCCTCAAAACACTGAGGCGATACCTGATTGACATATCGATTATCTTGTCTCCAAGGAATACAACCACGCCGCCTATGATCGACGGATCGACCGCCGTCCGTAGCATGATTCTCTTTCGCGTCTTGGATTCAAGTTTCCGAGCGAGAGTCTCTTTCTGCTTCTCATCCATGGGAACAGCCGTCACAACCTTAGTTTTGACATATCCTCTGTACTCGAGAACAAGATTCTCGAATGCCTCAGCGATGTCGCGCAGGTAAGGGTTACGCCTTTTGGTGACCACGTGCATCAGAAACTCTTCAAATTCTCTCGAGACTTTGCCGGAGAACACATTTCGCATTACAGCGAACTTATCATGATCCCTGACCTGGGGTGCTGCAAGAAAGCGCAGCAGAGATTTGTCGGCGCTGAGCAGATTATCGAGATCACGCATCTCCTCAGCCAGTCTGTCAATCAAATTCTTTTCAAGCGCAAGAAGAAACAACCCATGCGCGTACCGTTTGGCAACTTCAGCAGCAATCATTAAATCTTCTCGACCTCGTTAATGAACCCTTCGATCATCTGACGATGCTTCGCTTCGTCAAGCTTCTCATTGATCATCTTCTCAGTAGCTGAGAGTGTCATCCTGACGATATCGAGCTTAAGCTGAATCTTCGCCTTGTCGACATCGCGGGAGAGCTCTTCCTTGGCTCTTTCGATCAACTCGCGAGCTTCGTTACGGGCGGTATCCTTGATTTCGGCAGCCACATTCTGGCCGTCGCGGATAGCCTCCTGAATCTTCGCGCGAGCATCGACCTCGGCTTCTTTCATGCGCTGTTCGTAGTCGACGCGCAACTTCTCAGCCTTCTTGAGCTCGTCAGATGCCTTATCAAAGTCGCCCTGAATCTTCTCGCGGCGTTCATCGATCATGCCGAGGAGAGGCTTCCAGGCGTATTTCTTCAGAATCAAAAGGGCGATGACAAAACCGATAATATGGGTCAGTATCTGTTGCCACTCAATGCTAATCACAACAGACTCCTGTTAAGCGTAAGACAGTTTAGTTCCACAATGGGCGGGCATATCGTCCGCCCATGTGCAAAACCTGTTATTAGCCGATCTTGCCCGATAGAACGAAAAATCCGACTAGCGAGTAAATCGTGAGCGCCTCGATCAGAGCGGCACCGATAATCATGCCGAGCTGAATCTTACCAGCCGCTTCAGGCTGACGCCCCATGGCTTCCATCGCTGAGCCGACCGCACGGCCGAGACCCAAACCGGAACCGATAGCCGCAAGTGCCAGACCGATCGGCAACGAGAAACCTAATGCTGTTTGAACGTCCATGAGTCCTCCAAAAGAGTTAATTCAATCAATGTTCTTCTGATTCATGATGTTCGTGTGGCAGCATGAGTGAGAAATACACAGCCGCCAGAAGACTGAACACCAAAGCCTGTATTGTCGATGTTAATAATGCCAGGAATATGAACGGTACATGAAGCGGCAATCCGACCGGCGAATGGATAACCGCCATTATCATAACGCCCAGCCCCACAAACGCCGCAATCAGAACATCCTCCCCGGTGATGTTGCCGAAAAGACGAAGCGCCAGTGAAAACGGTTTTGCAAGCTCGCCGATAATATGAATCGGCAGGTTGATCGGCACGAGAACCCACGAATAGACGTCTCTCGGTTCGCCCATCAGATGGAAGCACCACTTCCCGATGCCGAGATGCCTGATAGCGCTTCCCTGGACATGCAGGAAAACACAGATCGCGAGCGCCGCAGTCGTATTCACGCTCGATGTCGAGGAGTGCAGACCCGGTATTAATCCCGCGAAATTCATCAGCAGAATATAGATAAACAGCGTACCAAGGAATGCTACATATTTGGGACCATATCGCTCGCCGACCACACCGATGAAAAAGCCCGAAAGCCCGTCGACGAGCATCTCGACAGCCGCCTGCAGACGCCCCGGGATCATTTTCTGATTCCTGTAGACATAGAGGGCGATTGCGCACATCACGAAGAGTATGAAAAACGCGAAAACGATGTTTTCGTTCGTGTGTAGCCAGTGTACAACGCCGTGTGTCGGGTGATGAAGTGCCTGATTGGTCAGAGTTATTACGTTTGGAAGCTCAGGAGCACCCTCGGAGGCATGCTCGGCTGCATGCCCGGCGGCAGCATGGACCGTATCGGCAACATGTTCGCTCTTAGACGACAGAATCATCCACAGAGGCAATAGCTTCATTGCTGTGCTCCATTCTTACTGTCGGCCATTTTCATCCAACGTGCGCTGGCAAGCTCGCGACCGATGACTTTCAAAACAACTATTGCAAAAAGAAGCGTAAATCCGACAAGAAGTGAGGTTACCGGGACTATGTCTGCTTTGAGTATCAGGTATCCGATCAAGTAGAGTATGGGAAACTTGATAGCAGAAAATAGAAAAATCGAAACCGGTCTTCTATCGCGCAGAGTGACTGTCTGTTCGATAAGTCCTCTAACAAACCAGAGATTCACGCAGTTGAAGACCAATCCTATAGCAATGCCGAGCGAATAGTTCCAGTCGTAGTAGACAGCGCCAAAAATCAATATGAACGCCGAGACTACAAGTGAAGTCTTTATTACTCTGCCGATAAACTCAAGACCCATTGCAAGCGATCCGTTTGTGTTGAACAAGCCTCACTCAGAAAGTCACTGTTCGTTGCTCTCACGCGAAACCTGTTTAACTATCCTGTAGACTTCTTTTCCTGCAGCTATGAAACCGAAGAGAATCAGCACCCACATCAGGTATGGTTCGGTTTCGAATTTTTTATCAAGCCAGTGCCCGACGAAGTAACCGATCAAGGGCCCGACCGCCATGATTGCGGGGATTACACCGATAAGCGATAACTGTCGGTAGAGCTTGGCTTTCTCCTTCTTGTCGTTGTTGTTTCTCACCACGAAAATTTGGATGCTAATATAAAGGCGCATACGGGGATGTCAAGTATTTTGTGAAAAAAATAACAGACTCGTGAGGGTTATCAGCGCATACCGACACAACCACCGCACACCCGCCGTCGCAACACACTGCAATATAGAGAGTTACAGCGCACGACCATAAGAGCATCAAACTGGACTGGCGGGAGGACTGTCGAGATTATGCCAGCATTGCATGTGTCCCGCGCCCCGGCGGTGCTGTCAGGAGACTGTCGTGTGATTGTGAGATTGAACGCCGACAGTTTGAGTTTCGCTTAGGCCGGATGGGAAGCCGTCGATGTAACGTTTTAGGTAGATCGTGAATTTCGTCCCGCGCCCCGGCGATAAGTCGACTTCAATCCGTCCACCAAGATTCTCCAGAATTCGTCTCACTATCGGCAGGCCGAGTCCGGTGCCTCTTTTTTTCGTAGAGAAGAAGGGCTCAAAAATCCTGTTCTTGACAGATGGGGGCAATCCGGGACCATTGTCTGCGACGGACAGTCTCACCCATTCAAGATCGGCTGGTTCTTTGGCAGAGCCTCCCCTGTCAGGATTTTCAATCTCGACTACAATCGTGCCATTTGAGTCACCGATGGCTTCTACGGAGTTCATCAATAGATCAAGCATGAACTGCTTGAACATATCCTCATCGCCGGCAATGTACTCGGTCGTGCTAAACGGTTCGTACTCGAGATTGATCCCGTCGTGATACGCGGTGTGATGCCTCACAATGTCGAAAACGTCAAGGATCAGATGATTGATTTCCACTTTTGTGAATGTCGGACGTTTCACACGAGCGTAATCGAGGAATTCGCGGAGTATGTCGTTGAGTCGGGATGATTCTTTCAGGATCAGATTCATCAGACGATCGTTTTCGCCCACAAGCATCAGCTCATTTTGAAGAACTTCAACCGAGCCCGATATCGCTGCCAGAGGGTTGCGAATTTCGTGAGCTATGCTGGCGGCCAGCTCACCGACAGCCGCAAGACGATCCGCCCTCCGCATCCTTTCTTCGGTTTCCTTTGCACTGGTAAGATCCTGGAATACAGCTACCACACCCCGCACGCCGAAGCGATCATCCCCGAGAATCGAGGTCGAAATCCCTACAGGAATCTCTGCCCCATCCTCTCTTTGTATCGATATCTCTGCTCTAATATCCTGCTGGGACGATTTAAGAACCGCGAGCACTCTCTCGGCGAATTGCGGCATCCTCTCCCTAAAGACATTGAGGCAGTTCTTCCCCTTGATTTCACGTTCCCTGAATCCAGTTATCTCTTCCGCGGCTTCGTTGAAGTAGACAATCCTTCCGGAGTTGTCGACAGTAATCAAACCTGAACGAAGATGTCTTAGAATCTCATCTGTCTCCAACCTAACCTGCTTCAGATTTTCCGATGCGGTCAGCAACTGACGATCCTTCACTCTCACCCTGTCAGCAAGATAGCCCGCTATGAAGGCAGTCAGATAGAATATGCAGAGATGGATGAATACGGTGAAAAAGATGTCATCATTCGCAGTATAGAGATTCTTCAGCACCCCCAAAGTAATCGTCTCACTCACGACTGATCCGCTTGCAAGCCAGATGGCAGCCGAATACGCTACCGACGCCAAAGTCGCTACAGCCAGCGTTCCGACAAGTCGGTATGCCAGAGACGCCGAAACGATAGTCAGCAGAAACAAACCTGCAAAGGGGCTGGAGAGATGTCCCGAATTATATACAATGACCGATTCGAGGCAGAGTTCTGCCGTCAGTTGCATGAGAATCAGGGGACGATTAAACGCGGAAAGGAAGCCGCGTTTCCTGAGCAGCATAGATGTGAAGAAGACAAGCGTGACAACGCTGTAGATCAGAAGCGGCCGGAACACCTCGAGTTGAGTGCGCATAGACAGCAGAATACTTCCGAACACAACCAGAAATACGACAAGCCTGAGAGGTAAGAACCAGGTGTTGTAGACATCAAAATGTTGAGTTCGTTCTCTGCGCATGGCACACAAAAGCATCTCCGGCCTTAACCGGAGATGCTCTTTCTGGATCTAAGTCTTCTAATTTATCTTACCGATGATATCGAACATCGGCAGATACATTGCAATCAGAATTCCACCTATTACGGCGCCCATCACGACGATCACAACAGGCTCAATCAGCGATGTCAGCGCTGCCACCGCAGCATCCACTTCTTCGTCATAGAAGTCTGCTATTTTGTTGAGCATATCGTCAAGACCGCCCGTCTTTTCACCGACTGAAATCATCTGTACGACCATCGGAGGAAATACACCCGACTCTTTCAGAGGCCCGGTGATCGTATCACCTTCGGCGATTGCCACGGTCGCTTTCTTGATTGCATCATGCACAACTCTGTTGCCGGCGGTTCTGGCAGTCGTATCAAGAGCGTCAAGAATCGAAACACCCGATGAAATGAGCGTACCGAGAGTTCTCGAGAATCTCGCCACGGACGACTTGCGAATCAGAGTACCGATAGCCGGGATTCGCAACTTTAATTTGTCAATTTGCAGGCGTCCGTTAGAAGTTCTGCCAATCAATCTGTAGGCTACTACCATCGCAACGATAGCCAAAATGAATGCCCAGAAGTACTCATTCAGGATGTTTGAGACATTGAGCACGATCTGGGTCGGCGCAGGCAACTCGGCACCAAGATCTGAGAACATCTTCGCGAACACCGGGACGATGAATTTCAACATAGCCACGGTGACACCGATAGCAACAATGGAGACCACGATTGGGTACACCATCGCGCCTTTCACCTTGCGAGCGAGTTGATCCGCCTTTTCGCGGTAATTCGCGAGCCTTACGAGGATGGTATCGAGCGCGCCACCGACCTCGCCTGCCTCTACCATGTTGACGTAGAGATCATCGAACACCTTCTTGTGTTTGCGCAGTGCCTCCGAAAGTGTCGTTCCTGACTGCACCGACTCCTTGATCTGCCCTACGATCTTGCGGAGTTCGGCAGCCTCCATTTGCTGAGACAGAATGTCGAGGCACTGAACCATCGGGAGACCGGCGCCGATCATCGTGGAGAATTGTCGAGTAAACCGCGAGATGTGGATCTTCTTGATGCCGGTGCCTATCTTGATGTTCAGTTCCGATGCCTTCCTGGAAACTGACGTCACGAGGATGCGATTACTCCTGAGCATCCTTTGAAGATCGGCTTTGTTCTTAGCCTTGAGCTGTCCTTGTACGGCGACTCCTGTCACCGACTTTCCTTTGTATTCAAAGACGGGCAAGGTTACCTCCTTGCATTAAATAGAGTATTCACTATGCCGGAACTCCCGCCGTACGACGGGAAATCATTTCGTTCAACTCAGTCGGGTTGGCACTCCTGGCCAGTGCGTCACCAACAGTTATCTTCCGTGTAAGATATAGTTCTGCCAGCGAATCATTCATCGTCCTCATGCCATATTTCTGGCCAGACTGTATCATGCTGTATATCTGGTGCGTCTTGTCGTCTCTGATTATGGCGCGAATAGCCGGTGTTGCCACGAGAATCTCAGTGGACAGACATCTTCCTCCGCCGATCTTCGGAATGAGTTGCTGTACCACAATCGCCTGCAGGACGAACGACAGGGTCACTCTTACCTGATCTTGCTGACTGCTCGGGAAAACGTCAATGATTCTATTGATCGTCTCTGCGGCCGAGTTTGTGTGAAGTGTCGCGAACGCCAGATGCCCCGTTTCGGATATCTTGATTGCCGATTCAATCGTTTCGAGATCGCGCATCTCACCAATGAGTACGACGTCGGGATCCTCACGCAATGCGTACTTAAGCGCTTCGCCGAATGACTTGGTATCCGCGTAAACTTCCCGCTGGTTGATAATGCAGTTGATATGACGATGCAGGTACTCGATCGGGTCTTCGACTGTCAGGATATGCTCCTGTCGTTCACGATTTATCTTGTCGATAAGAGCTGCAAGAGTTGTCGATTTGCCGCTGCCTGTCGGCCCGCAGACAAGCACAAGTCCCTTTGGCATCTTGGCAAATTCAGCGACGGTCATTGGCACGCCAAGATCCTCAAAGCTCCTCACCTTGTAGGGAATCTGTCTGATGGCAACTGCGACGTTACCTCGCTGCACAAAGACATTGCAACGAAACCGCGAGAGGTTCTCAATTCCGAATGACAGATCGAGCTCGCTTTCCTCTTCAAATTTAAGCCTCTGCCTTTCGTTCATCATTGAATAGCCGAGTTTCTTGGTCATTTCCGGTGTCAGCGTGTCAACATCAAGCTTCACAAGCTTGCCGTCCACTCTCACAACGGGAGGAACGCCGACAGTCAGATGCAGGTCAGAGGCGTTTCTCTTGACCATCATTTCCAGCAATTCGCGAAGCGACAGCATATTATCTCCTCACATTCTTCTTTCTATTATCCATGTGGAATCTTCTCAATCACCTGTTTTTCACATCTATTGATCACTGGCTGTCGTAGCCAGAACCTCCTGAAGATTAGTCATTCCGGTCTTGAGTTTCATGATGGCGGCCTGTCTTAGTGTCAGCATATGTTCCTCCTTGCAGGCTTGCTCCCTCAATTCCGGAACAGAGGCGCCCTGCAAGATCATGCGCTCGAGCGTGGCGGTAATAGGCATGACTTCAAAGATACCGTTTCTGCCCGACATACCGCTATCGCCGCAGTCTTTGCAACCCTTGCCTTCGTAGACTTCGAATGTTCCGATTTCCTCTTCTGGTATACCGATTCGAAGGAGCTGTTCCGGGGCGACTTTTACCGGTCTCTTGCATTTCTTGCAGAGCAACCGCACCATTCGCTGCGCCATTATCAACTTGGTGGATGATGCCACCAGGAACGGCGGAATGCCCATATCTATCAGACGACTTATCGTAGACGGCGCATCATTCGTGTGCAATGTTGCGAACACAAGGTGACCGGTCAGAGCGGCCCGGATGGCGATCTCTGCCGTTTCGGTGTCTCGGATCTCACCGACCATTATGATATCGGGGTCCTGGCGCAGGAATGAGCGCAATGATGATGCGAATGTCAGGCCGATATCCGACCGCACCTGCACCTGATTGATGCCATCGAAGTTAAACTCGACGGGATCCTCGGCAGTCATGATGTTGACATCGGTCGTATTCAACTGTTTGAGAGCCGAATAGAGCGTGGTCGTCTTACCCGACCCTGTCGGACCGGTTACGAGGATTATTCCGAATGGAAGGTGAATGACCCGGTCAAATGCTTCAAGGGATGATCTCTCGAAGCCGAGTTGCGTCATGTCGACCATGAGCGATCTCGGATCGAGAATACGCATGACCACCTTCTCGCCAAAAATAGTCGGAAGTACTGATACACGAAGGTCGACAGTCCTTTCGGCTACTTTCACCTTGATTCGACCATCCTGCGGCAGACGCCTTTCCGAAATATCCAGATCGGCCATGATCTTCACGCGCGAGATAATGGCAGCTCGATACTTGAACGGAAGCGGTGCCATCTCCGAAAGCTTGCCATCTTTACG
>Ga0180009_10006056_pt1 | contig 12797 bp, 12 predicted proteins | sample OS_PC_MetaG_FD_123537 | JGI IMG/M metagenome (GOLD analysis project Ga0180009, IMG submission 123537) | Groundwater microbial communities from the Aspo Hard Rock Laboratory (HRL) deep subsurface site, Sweden - OS_PC_MetaG | ecosystem: Environmental > Aquatic > Deep subsurface > Groundwater...
ATACGTCATTTTAAGGCAAGGGCAACAAAAATAATACATGATTCAAATATAAATGATTTTAAATGGCAACGTTCATTTTACGACCACATCATCCGGGATGACATATCGTTAAACCGGATTCGGAAATATATTAAAGACAACCCGGCAAATTGGGATATCGACGAAAATAATATTAAAAATCATAATCATGTTGCTGTAGGGGTTTGATTTATCAAACCCGAAATAACAATAATTGTACAAATCAAATAATAACGGTACGATAAACCAAACGGGCATGATTTATCATGCCCCTACAAATAATGGTATTAATTTATAATTTTTAAGAATCATGGACCACGCCGATTTTGTACATCTTCACGTCCACACTCAATATAGCCTCTTAGATGGGGCCTGTCATCTGGACCGGTTGGTGGATAAGGCGGTGGCCCTGAAGCTGCCGGCTTTGGCCATTACTGACCACGGTAACATCTTCGGAGCGATAAAATTTTACAGCCTCTGTATGAAAAAAGGCATTAAGCCGATTATCGGCTGCGAAGTCTATTTAGCTTCTGGCTCGCGTTTCGATAAAGAGCATAAGCCTGGTTTAGACAGCAATCATCACCTGATTTTACTGGCTAAAGACGAACAGGGTTATTCTAACCTTATCCGCTTGGTCAGTTTGGCCCACTTGGAAGGCTTCTATTACAAACCCCGATTGGATAAAGAGCTGCTTAATAAGTATCACCAGGGCTTGATCGCTTCCAGCGCCTGCCTTAAAGGCGAAGTCGCTTCCCGGATCCTTGCCGATGATTTTCCGGGTGCCTGTAAAACTGCCGATGAATATTTAAATATTTTCGGCCGGGGGAATTTCTATCTTGAGATCATGGAAAACGGGCTTCCCGAACAAAAAAAAGTTAACCAGGGGCTGATCAAGATCGGCCGGGATTTAGACATTCCTTTAGTAGCTACCAATGATATCCATTATTTGGAAAAGCAAGAAGCTTTTGCTCATGAAGCTCTTTTGGCCATACAGACTCAAGGTATGCTGTCTGACCCCAACCGGTTTAAATTTAACAGCGATACTTTTTATTTTCGTTCGCCTCAGGAGATGAAGGATATTTTTAAAGAGACCCCCGAGGCTATAAAAAACACCTTAGAGATCACTCAGAAATGTAATTTGACTATGGATTTTTCTAAAATTCATCTGCCGCATTTTCCTATTCCCGGCGGGGACACCGAGGAAGAATGCCTTAGAAAGATTTGTAACCAAAATTTAGAAGAACGTTATCCTTCAGCTAAACCAGAAGTAAAAGAACGCCTGGAATATGAGTTGGGTGTGATCAAAAAAACCGGTTTTGCCAGTTATTTTTTGATCATCTGGGATCTGGTCAAATTTGCCAAGGAAAATCATATCCCGGTCGGCCCGGGCCGCGGTTCAGCTGCCGGAAGCATTGTCAGTTATCTTCTGAAAATAACCGATGTCGATCCTTTAGCTTATGAACTTCTTTTTGAGCGTTTTTTAAACCCGGCCAGGATTTCGATGCCTGATATTGATATTGATTTTTGTTATGAAAAACGGGCTCAAGTGCTTGAATACGTGGCTAAAAAATACGGAAAAGATAGCGTCGCCCAGATCATTACCTTTGGAACTATGTTAGCTAGGGCTGTGGTCAGGGATGTGGGAAGAGTTATGGGGATAAGCTATGCTGAAGTCGACCGGATTGCCAAGATGATTCCTTATACTGTCGGCCAAAACACCAATCTTAAGGCGGCTTTGAATTTAAGCCCTGAACTGCAACAGGTTTATGATGCTGATATTCAGATAAAACGTTTAATCGATGTAGCTATGCAGCTTGAGGGGCTTTCCCGTCATGCTTCCACTCATGCCGCCGGAGTAGTGATTTCTGACCGGCCGTTGATTGAAAGAGTGCCTTTGATAAAAGGATCCGATGGTGAGACAGTCACTGGATTTGATATGGGTTCTTTGGAGAAAACCGGGCTGCTGAAGATGGATTTTTTAGGTTTGAAGACTTTGACCGTGATTGAAGAGACGCTAAAAATAGTTAAGTGTACCAAAAATAAAGATTTGGATATCGGCAACTTACCTTTGGATGATAAAAAAACCTTTTCGCTTTTATCCCAGAGCGACACAGTCGGGGTGTTCCAACTTGAAAGCCGGGGGATGCGGGAGATTCTGACTAAAATTCATCCTTCCAAATTCGAAGATTTAATTGCAGTATTAGCTCTTTACCGCCCAGGGCCTTTAGGCAGCGGCATGGTCGATGATTTCATTAACCGCAAACAAGGTAAGAGGCAGATTACCTATATTCATCCGGCCCTGGAGCCGATTCTAAATAAAACTTACGGAATAATTCTTTACCAGGAACAGATCATGCAGATAGTTTCAAAATTAGCTGGCTTTGGTATGGCCAGGGCTGATCTTTTGAGAAAGGCCATCGGTAAGAAAATTCCTGAGATTATGGATGAACAGCGGCACTTATTTATGGAGGGTTGCAGTAAAAATAAAATTCCGGCTGCTGTAGCCAGCCAGATATTTGACTTAATAGATTATTTTTCCGGTTATGGATTCAATAAGAGCCATTCAACTGCCTATGCACTTATTTCCTATCGCACCGCTTACCTGAAAGCCCATTATCCGGTTGAATTTATGGCTGCCCTTTTAACCAGCGAGCGTAATAATACCGATAAGGTGGTTGAATACGTTAATGAAGCGGCTAAAATGAAAATTAAGGTTTTACCTCCGGATATCAATACCAGCTTTACCAATTTTACGGTGACCGAGGATAATAATATTCGTTTCGGGCTTTTAGCGATTAAAAACGTAGGCCATGCGGCTTTAGAAAGCATTGTCGCTATCAGGAAGGAAGATAAGTTTAAAAATATTTTTGATTTTTGCCAACGGGTAGATTCACGGGTAGTTAATAAAAAAGTTATGGAAAGCCTGATCAAAACAGGGGCTATGGATTCTTTTGGGCTGCGGCGGGCCCAGATGATGGCGCTGCTTGACCGGCTATTGGATAAAAGCGGCAGGAAAAAAGATACTGCTCAGCTGACCCTTTTTGAGATGCCCCGCGATGAAACTGTTCCTGACGTAGAGGAGTGGCCTTTAGCCCAGATTTTAAACTTTGAAAAGACTCTTTTAGGTATCTATCTTACCGGCCACCCCTTACATTCTTTTTCCGACGTGGTTAATTATGTCCGGCGTGAAAGGATTTCGACACTTTCTGAACATCCCGGCCGCCAGGAAGTAACTATCTGCGGGGTAATCGAGAAGGCAAAAATTATCACTACCCGTAAAAAAGGCCAGCGGATGGCTATTCTAAAAATAGAAGACGAAACCGCAAGCATCGAGGTTTTTGTTTTTCCCCGTCTTTATGAAGAAGCAGCCTTGTCTTTACGGGAGAAGGCGGTTATTACTTTAAAGGGCCAGGTTGAGACTAAAGAAAGGGTGCCTAAGATCCTGGCTTCTAAGATCATACCGTTGGAAAAACTGATTGAAAGCATAAAACAGATGAATATTTTCATTGAAGGCAACAACCTTCCCCTGGAGAAGCTAAAGGCGGTTTTTACCAGTAATAAAGGCAATATTCCTATTTTGTTTTCCTTCAAAAACCCTAAATTCGGAGGGGTAAAAATCAAGACTGCCGATAGTTTTTCGATTAATGTCAGCGAACAATCCCTGCACCAGGTGGGCGAATTAGTGGGAGAGGGTAATTTAACCCTAGTCATCTAATCGGGACACATCCCATTTAAATAGGCCTTGATTTTATTGACACATTAAGTGTAAGGTAGGAAATAGTTTTTTAAATGGGATGTGTCCCGATAAAATACTTGACACTAAGGCTTGCGGTTGATAGACTTAGAGTATGAGAAAACGTGATTTAGTTCTTAAAATCAGCCAGGACACCGAGGTAAAACAAGTTATAGTCAAAGAAGTGGTCCAGAGGACTCTTGATGAGATTTTCCAAGCCCTCAAGGCTGGAAAAAGGATTGAGCTGCGTAATTTCGGGGTATTCCAGGTCAAAAAAAGAAAGAAAAGGATCGGCAGAAATCCCAAGACCGGAGAAGTCGTGCCGGTTCCTGAAAGGCGGACTGTGGTGTTTAAGCCCGGCCTGGAAATGAAGAAACACATAAAGTAGAGGCGCAAAATTTTGCGCCCCCTACAGAGCAGCGCCAATGAGCCTCAATAATTTCCCCTTCCAAGGTTATCTTTCCGCAAAGTCTACAGGAGGAAACAGGATTGAAAAAAACGTATAACAACATACGCGGGACTTTGGATTTTAACCCGGCCGAAGCTTTTAGTTTCCAAAAGGTGATTTCTGCCGCCGAAAAAATATTTCAGCGGTTTGGGTATCAGGAAATAATTTTGCCTTTGCTTGAGGAGAGAGAGCTATTTATAAAAGGCGTGGGCACCGGAACCGATATTGTAGACCGCCAGATGTTTAAAATAGAAGGCAAGGATATTGTGCTACGCCCGGAAGGCACCGCCCAGGTGGTCAGGTATTACCTTCAAAATTCTTTACAAAAACGGGGAGATTTTCATAAGTTTTTTTATACCGGAGCGATGTTTCGCGGAGAACGGCCTCAGAAAGGAAGGCTGCGCCAGTTCCATCACCTGGGAGCTGAAGCCATCGGTTCAGACAGTTTCTATGTTGATGCTGAGATGATCGATCTAAGTTTAAAAATCCTGGAGGCAGTGGGAGTAAAAGAAAAAGAATTGGTTTTAAATTCTCTGGGCTGTAAAGACGATAAAGATAATTTTAGCCGCAGGCTTAAGGCCGATCTGACTAAACATAAAAATAAACTTTGCGATGATTGCCGCAATAGGCTAGAAAAAAATCCTTTAAGAGTTTTGGACTGTAAAAAAGGCTGCCGTAGTGATTATATAAAGCAAGCTGGCGGCCATTTCATAGATCTCTGTCTGAAATGTAAACAGGATTTTAAGAATTTAACAGCTTTACTCGGCGATCTAGGAATAAAGCCTAAAACCGATTTTTGCCTGGTCCGGGGGCTGGATTATTATACTAAGACGGTTTTTGAGATCACCTCTTCTCAATTAGGGGCTCAGGATGCTATTGGTGCCGGCGGCCGCTATGATAATCTAATAGAGGATTTAGGCGGGCCCCGGGTTCCGGCAGTAGGATTTGCCTTAGGTATTGAGAGGATTCTTTTAGTTTTAGGAAAAGCCCTGGAAACTAAAAAAATAGACGTATTCGTGGCTGTCGGTGAAGAAGAGTTGTTTGAGGCCGGATTTAAAATCTTAACTGATTTGCGTAAAAAAACTTTTAGCGCAGATTGTGATTATAACCAGAAATCTTTAAAGTCTCAATTGCGTACCGCTCAGCGCCTGGGTGCCCGGTTTACGGTTATCGTGGCTTCCGATGAATACCAAAGGGGTTGCGTGGCCTTAAAAGACATGGACAAGTCAACTCAACAAGAGGTTAAGATAGAGGATTTAGCGTCTCAGATAATAGATTTAAAGTAAAGGAGTAAGCAAAATGTTGCGGACACACACTTGCGGCGAGTTGGCTAAGGAAGATGTAAATAAAGAAGCGGTGCTTTGCGGCTGGGTAGCGGCCCGGCGCGACCATGGTAAGATCATTTTCGTTGACTTAAGGGACCGTTACGGAATTACCCAGATAGTCTTTCTTCCTAAGCCGGATAAAGAGACTTATGAAAAGGCAAAAAAAATCCGCAATGAAGATGTGCTTAAGATCAAAGGTGCGGTAGGCTTACGGCCTAAGAATACTGAAAATCCCAATATTGCTACCGGCTTAGTGGAAGTTTGTGCTAAAGATTTAGAGGTGATCAGCAGTGCCTGTGATCTGCCTTTTAGCGTTGACGATTCAACCGAAGCCAGTGAAGAAGTCCGTTTTACTCACCGTTATCTTGATCTACGTCGCGACAAGATCCGTAACAATTTTATTTTAAGGCATAAATTAAATCAGGAGTTTAGAAACTTCTTGAATCAAGAAGGCTTTTTAGAGATCGAGACCCCTTTTCTTACTAAATCTACTCCTGAAGGTGCCCGGGATTATCTGGTTCCTTCGCGTCTTTCCCCCAATAAGTTTTATGCGCTTCCCCAATCGCCCCAGCTTTTTAAACAGATTCTAATGGTCGGCGGGATGGATAAGTATTATCAGATCGCCCGCTGTTTTCGTGACGAAGACCTGCGTAAAGACCGCCAGCCGGAATTTACCCAGCTGGATATGGAGATGTCTTTTATCGACCAGGAAGATATTATTTCCTTGATCGAACGGATGATGGCTGGAGTTTTTTCCAAGGCCTTAGGAGTTGAGATTAAAACTCCTTTTGAGCGGATTTCGCATAAACAGGCTATCGAAAAATACAACAGTGATAAACCTGACATCGGTTCTGGCCAATACCGTTTTGCCTGGGTATTGGATTTTCCGTTGTTTGAATTTAATCCTGAAGAAAAAAGCTGGCAGATGTGCCATCACCCTTTTACATCGCCGCATCCTGAAGATATGCAGTTTCTGGATAGCGATTTATCCAAAGTAAGGGCCAAGGCTTATGACTTGGTCTTAAACGGCCAGGAGCTGGGTTCTGGCTCAATAAGGATACATGATATTGGGCTGCAGCAGAAGATCTTCAGTATTCTAGGGATTTCGGAAACTGAAGCTGAAACTAAGTTTGGTTTTCTCCTGCGGGCTTTTAAACACGGAGCTCCGGTCCATGGAGGTATTGCTTTTGGCCTTGACCGGCTCTATGCTATAATAAGTGGTTCGGAAAGCATCAGGGAAGTCATTGCTTTTCCCAAGACTCAGAGGGGGGTTTGTCCTTTGTCTGACGCTCCTTCTTATGTTTCGGAAAAACAGCTCAAAGAGCTTAATTTGAAGTTATCAGAACCCGAACAAACAGGAAAATAATTTTAAGGAGGGTCTATCGATGAAGAAAATATGGTTATTGGTCAGTTTGATTTTTGCAGTTGGCTGCATGACTGTTCGGACTTACGAAGTGGAGAAACCCCGTATTGATACTACCGTAGAAGGAAATCAGGGTTTTTTATCGGGAACGCCCAAGGTAGAGCCTAAAAAAAGTAATCTCAGCTCAAACCGTAAGATATCGGTCGTGGAGATAGAGTTTGGTTCTTCCCAGGCTGAAGCCAGCCCTAAAAAATCATCATCTCAGGTAGCCACATTAGAGGAAGATTTTGATCAGGAAGTGGAAATCTTAGGCCAAGGTTTTGATTCGGAAAATTACACTCTCTACACAGTAACTAAAGATGACACTCTCCAGAAGATATCCTATAAATTTTACGGAACTACCAGAAAATGGAAAGTGATCTATGATAATAATGTCGAAGCGATTAAAAATCCCGATAGGTTATATCCGGGAACTAAGATTAAAATACCGGCTTTGGAGTAGGTTTTGGCTTTAATGCAGAAGATAATAGCGATTGATGATCCGGCTTGTTTGATTTCGGTTTTCGGGCCGCAAGATAAGAATATCAGGTTTCTTGAGCATGAGCTGGGTGTCAGCGTGGCCATGAGTTCAGGCGGCCTTCTGCTTAAAGGCAACAAAGACCCCCTGGAGCGGGCAGCCAAGGTCATCGAAAAAATGATCGAGTTGGCCAAAGAAGGCGTTGATCTCAGTGAAGCCGAATTAATCCAATATTTGAACAGTTGTTCTTTGAGCAAAGGTGATTTTTCCAGCGAGGCTATGGTTACTGATGAGCATCTAGGCATCCGGGTCCCTTCAGTCCGCCGCCGCCTGGTTTTTCCCAAAACCGAAGGCCAGACCAGTTATATCCAGGCGATGCGTGATTTTGATATTGTTTTTGCAACCGGGCCGGCTGGAACCGGAAAGACCTATCTGGCTATGGCCATGGCGGTTAATTTTTTGTTAGAGAAAAAGGTCCGCCGGATAATCCTGGCCCGTCCGGCCATTGAGGCTGGTGAATCGTTGGGCTTTTTACCCGGTGACATGCATGAGAAGTTGGGTCCGTATTTGCGGCCGCTTTATGATGCTCTATATGATATGATGGAGGTAGAAGTAATAGAGGAGTATTTGGAAACCGGCATTATTGAAATCGCACCCTTGGCTTATATGCGCGGCCGGACCCTTAATAATGCTTTTGTTATTCTAGACGAAGCCCAAAATTGCACTAGTGAACAGTTAAGGATGTTTCTTACCCGTTTAGGGTTTGATTCAAAAACTGTGGTTACCGGCGACATCACCCAGAGTGACCTTCCTGAGGGAAAACCGGCTGGACTGCTTGAGGCTTTGCATTTACTTGAACCGATCGAGGGGATCAAGCGGGTCAGCCTGGGAAAAAAAGATGTAGTCAGGCACCCATTGATCCAGAAAATAATCCAAGCTTATGAAACTTTCTATAGCCAAAAAAGAAATTAGCCTCGACAGCCTGATTATCGGAATTACTTTTTTCGGTATTGTCGGGTTTGTTTTTTTTATTTACTCTATTGATTTTGCCCTGCTGGGTTTGATCCTGATCCTTTTTGTCTATGCCCGGTTTATAAGAAAGATCGACAACCTTCCCAATTATCTGGATTTATCGATTCTGGCTGCGATCGGCCTGTTGATACCGCTTTTAACTATAGTTACTTTTCGGATCTCCGGCTACGGTATTATGGCTATCGGTTTTGCCATGCTGGTCACTCTGCTGTTTAATAATTTAGAGCTTTCCTTAATTTTTATAATTTTTATTACTTCTTTGAGTTCGGCTATCGACGGCGGTAACTTTAATTTAAGAATAGCCTTATTTATCGGCGCTTTAACCGCGGCGATGTTTACTTTTCGGGCCCGGCGGCGTTTTCAGATCATTCGGGCCGGGTTAATCGCCGGAGTTATCCAGTTTGCAGTTGCCTTTCTTATGGAGCGGCAGCAAAGTTTTTTTGTTTTATCGGGAATAGATTTAAACCTTTTAAAGCTTTGCCTGCTTAACGGAGTTATTTCTTCAGGGGTGGTTTTAGGGTTTTTACCGGTGTTTGAATATATTTTTAAGGTGGTGACTAACGTTTCTTTGCTGGAGTTGTCTGATTTTAACCACCCTTTGCTGCGAAGGCTGATTTTAGAAGCTCCCGGGACCTACCAGCACTCTTTAGTAGTTGCCAATTTAAGCGAGGCAGCTGCTGAAGCCATTGGAGCTAACCCGCTCCTGGCCCGGGTCGGTTCCTATTACCATGATGTCGGTAAGATGCTCAAGCCCGATTACTTTGTTGAGAACCTGGTCAGTTACCGCGATGTCCATAAAAATTTAAAGCCTTCGATGAGTAAGCTGATTATTTTTAACCACGTAAAGGATGGGGTTGATTTAGCCAATAAATACCGCCTTAATCCCAAAATAATTGATTTTATCAGCCAACATCACGGCCGGACCCTGGTTTATTATTTTTATCAGCGGGCCAAAGAGCTTGAACCAGAAGGAATGCATGAAGAGGAGTATCGCTATCCCGGCCCCAAGCCTCAAATAAAGGAAACTGCCATAGTCGCCCTGGCTGACACCATCGAGGCGCTTTCGCGGACTCTGGAAGAACCCACTCCTTCGCGGATCGAGGAAATGGTCCGGGAAGTGGTCAGGAAACGCTTTATGGAAGGTGAGCTTGATGAGTGTAACCTTACTCTAAAAGACATTGAAAAAATTATCCAAAGTTTTACCCGTATGTTAAACGCTATCTTCCACACCCGAATAAACTATCCTAAGGATGAAAATCGAAATAACAAACCGCCAAAAAATAAAGAGAGTAAACCTTAAACAGCTTCGCCGGTATTTAACTAAAACCGCCCGCTTGCTTTCGATTTCTGGTAAAAAAATATCTTTGCTCCTCTGCGATAATAAACTTATCACTGATTTGAACCAACGCTATTTCAAGAAGGCTCGACCTACTGATGTCATCGCTTTTAACCTTTCTGATTGTTTTGACCCGGATTATTTAGGAGAAGTAGTGGTTTCGGTAGAGGAGGCAGTTAAGGTTTCCGGGCAGCTAGATTTACCCTGGCAGGAAGAACTACTGCTTTATTGCGTTCACGGGGTTTTACACCTTCTTGGTTATGACGACCGTAGTAAAATAAAGCGTGTGGCAATGGAGAAAAAGCAGCTTCAGATAATGAGGGTTATAAAATAATGGTTCAAAAGGATTTAGGTTTTGTTTTAAAACGCTATAATTTCCGGGAAACCAGCCTGATCGCCAGCATCTATACTGAAAAGTTTGGCAAGATCCGCGGTATCTTAAAGGGGTTCTATACCAATAAACGTGAGTTTTCCTCGCCGATAGATATTTTCAGCCTTAATGAATTTGTTTTTTACCCTAAAAAGAGCGAGATCTGGCTAATCGCCCACGCTGATATTATTTCCGATTATGATTTTTTACGTTCGGATTTAGCCAAGGCCAAAGTAGCCGGCAGAATCTTTAATTTTATTGAACGGACGATCGAGATCTGGGATTCAAATCCCTATATTTTTAATTTGATAAAGAATTGTCTGGATTTATTGGGTAAAGATATTACCGTAGGGGCGACCCGGCGGGTCGCCCCTACATTGACCCTTTGTATCTTTTTGATTAAATTTCTCACTCTTTCCGGGTTTAAGCCCGAACTTAACCATTGTATCAGCTGTCAGGCCCTGCTTAAGCAGGAAAACGCCTTTAGCGTTGCCCGGGGCGGTTTTGTCTGCCCGCAGTGCCGCAATAAATTAAGCGATATCCGGGTTTTAAGCCAGCAGGCCTCACGCTGCATCAATTATATCCAGAACAGCGACTTTGATTTGATCAACCGTTTGCAGATCCCGGCTAAATGCCAGGAAGAAGTCTCGGCGGTCTTACGAAGCTTCACCGCTTACCACTTCGAAGCCGACTATTTGTCTTAAACAAAAAGGTCGCACCTATTTATGAGCGAGCAGAAACTGATCAGACGTTGCCTTAAAGAAGATAAAAAAGCTTGGGGTATATTTATCGATAAATACTCTAAGTTAGTCTACTGGGCTATACAAAGATGTTTAGGCTTAAGTAATTTTAAATCTAACCAGGCTGATATTGACGATATATTTCAGGAAGTTTTTTTATCTATTCTTAAAGACCGAAAATTGACTCAAGTGAAAGATCCGAAAAGCCTTTCCGGTTGGGTAGCCAGGGTAGCTTCCAGCCGGAGCATTGATTTTATCCGTCAGAAAATCAACTGCCGAGAAGATCTGGTTTTGGATAAAATAGTATTTAGAAATGATACTTTAGAACCAGATTTTTTTATCCGGGATAGCGCTGATCTGGTAAAAGAGATTATTGATAGCCTGCCGGATAAGGAGAGAAAAATTATTTCTCTGAATTTGCTTGAAGGAAAGACTCATAAAGAGATCGCCGCAGATTTAGCTATACCGTTGAATACGGTTTCTACGATAATCTCGCGGACTAAAGAAAAAGTCAAACAGGCGTTACAAAATAGAGGGATCGATGAAAATTTTTGAAATAATTGAAAGAAACTGTCAAGTTGTTGCGTCTATATAAGTAGAGGAGGAATATGGACAGAATTGAAGAACTGATTAAGAATTATCTGGTTGCTTCTGAATCCAGGAAAGCCAAACTTAAGCCAGTGCCCAAAGAATTAATCGATAAAACTAAAACCCGGCTGGGTATACCTAAAACTAAGTCAAAGGTCGGCAGCTATGCTTTAATTGCCGCGGCCATTGCTTTTGTTTTTTCCTTTATTTTTCCTAAATACTTTATGCAATGTTTAGTAGTTACGCTTATCTTCGGTATCCGCTGGGCTTTAAACTCAGAAGGCGGCCGTACCCTGATCATGGTGCTTGATTCTTGGCGTCACCACTCCCAGGAAAAAGATGAAGAAATCTCCCACCGCCTCAAAAGATAACCAATCCTTCCGACCCCGGCTCGGAAAGATTTGTCCGACCCCGGCTCGGAAAAATAGGTCAACCGCTCCTTTATTTTCAAGCCTTTTTCTCTTTTCATAAAAAAAGTTAAAATTTTTGAAAGAATTTAGCCTCCTCAAGCGTCTATATATATGAAGGGTTTGTCCGACCCCGGCTCGGAAAGATTTGTCCGACCCCGGCTCGGAAAAAAAGGAGGGGTAAATGCCAGTGAGAAAAATTCCTTTGGCGATAGGTGAAACTTATCATATTTTGTCTAAGAGTATAGCCGGCTATACGATTTTTCGGGATGATAAAGAGTGCGAAAGGATGAGAGCTTTATTTAAATATTACCAAGTGGAAAATCCAGCTTTTAAATTTTCTGTTTTTTTCAATGCGAAAAATCAACAGAAATTTAATCAAAAATATTCAGTTTCTAAAGAAAAATTAGTGGAAGTAATTTGTTACTGCATTATGCCTACCCATATCCATTTAGTTTTGCAACAATTAAGGAAAGATGGTGTTGTCCAATATATGAATAATATTTTAAATAGTTATTCCCACTATTTTAATATTAAAACCGGAAGAAAAGGTCCCTTGTGGGAGTCTAGGTTTAGCAATGTGCTGGTAGAGACTGATGAGCAGCTAGCGCATCTAACGAGATATATTCATTTAAATCCAACAACGGCTTATTTGGTTAGTAAACCTCAAAATTGGTCATTTTCTTCTTATCAGGAATTCTTAGGCCTGATAAAGGAAGGTCAGGGATTATGTAATTATTCTGAATTAATGCATGTTGTGCCTGAAAGTTACCCGGAATTCGTAAATTCACAGATAGATTATCAGCGCGAGTTAGCCGACATCAAAAGGCTATTTTTAGAATAATTTCCTTCCGACCCCGGCTCGGAAAGATTTGTCCGACCCCGGCTCGGAAAAATAGGTCAACCGTTCCTTTATTTTC
>Ga0180009_10006057_pt1 | contig 12796 bp, 16 predicted proteins | sample OS_PC_MetaG_FD_123537 | JGI IMG/M metagenome (GOLD analysis project Ga0180009, IMG submission 123537) | Groundwater microbial communities from the Aspo Hard Rock Laboratory (HRL) deep subsurface site, Sweden - OS_PC_MetaG | ecosystem: Environmental > Aquatic > Deep subsurface > Groundwater...
CAAAGAACTAGAAAAATGCTTTTGCCTAAAACAAGAAAAATGCTGCCAATGTCAAGAAGGTTTTAATTAATCAGTTTTGTCTTTGATTGCTTCTTCTGCTTGGCCTTACTTTATGGGTTGACTTTTTTTTGTATTTCATGCCTCTTGATTTTTTTCCAGCTGAAGTCAGTCCTCTTTCAGATCTTCCTTTATGCTGTTTTTCTGTAAGCCATTTCAGGTCTTTATCTGATTTTATTTCAGGAGCATTAACATCAACTAGAATTACTTCAAAGTATTTGTGTTTTCCGTCTTCTCCAATCCAATAAGAATTCAATACCTCGCAGTTAGGGTGTTTTTTTGAGGCTCTTGTTTCTGCTATTGCCTGAATGCTTTTACGCCTTGTTAATTTGGCTATGCCCATTCTTTTTGGCCTTCTTGCCCTGTTAGGCCTTGTCTTTGTTCCAGAACCTTTTCTTGCTCTAACCCTTACAACAAAAATTCCTTTTTTTGCTTTATAACCTAAAGTTCTTGCTCTAGGCAGATTAGTTGGTTTTTCAAGTCTTACAACTGATTCTTTTTCTTTTCTGAATCCAATTAACCTTTCCTTATTTAATTTATTATAGTCGTAAAGGCCTTTTTCGCCTGAAAATTCTTTTTGGAAGGTTTCTTTTACTGCTTTAGAGTAAGACATCTTAAATCACTTTTTCTAAAAAAATTTCAATAAAAGCAGGTTAAATGCTTAATAATAATTTTTCAACGCAAGAGATTTTAAAGGTTATAGTTTTGCTGTTAAGCATAAAAACCCAAGCTATAGAAAGATTATTAAATGACTAAATGCGATAAATGCTCAAAACAAAGCAAATTTTTTCTTGCTTACGGGCCAATAAATTTATGCGAAAACCATTTTAATTCTTTTTTTCAAAAAAGATTCAAGAAAACCCTAAGAAAATACCAAATGCTTAAAAAAAACGAAGTCATAGTTGCAGGAATTTCAGGCGGAAAAGATTCAATGGTTTTGCTTCACTTGCTTGAAAAATTTTATTCCAGAGAACAAAAAATAAAAGCCTTGCTGATTGATGAAGGAATTCCAAATTATAGAGACAAAGCATTAAAGGTTGCGGCAAAAACACTGGAAGAAAAAGGCATTGAATTTAAGGTCATTTCATTTAAGGAAAGGCTTGGAAAAGAAATGACTGAAGTAATGAAAAAAACCGGCAGAAAAAAAAAACTGGGTTCAACTTGTTCTTTTTGCGGCCCTTTTAGAAGAAAATTATTAAATGACGGAGCAATGGAAATGCATGCAACAAAACTTGCAACAGGGCATAATTTAGATGATGAAATTCAAAGCATTACAATGAATTTTTTTGATAATGACTTGAAAAGAATGTCAATGCTTGGGGCAATAAGTTTAGGGGGAAAAAAACTTGTTTCGCGAATTAAGCCTTTATATTTGTCTCCAGAAAAAGAAATTATTGCTTATGCAAACTTAAATGAAATAAATCATTTTTCAGAGCAATGCTGTCCTTTTTCCTGGCAGGCAAAAAGAAATGAGTTCAGGTCAATGCTGAACCAGATGGAATTAAAGTTTCCCGGAACACATTATTCAATTCTTTCATTTTTTGAAAACTTAAAGCCATTTATTCCAAAACAAGAAAAAGGAATGGCTTGTGAAGTCTGCGGTTCATTCAGTTCAAAAAAGATTTGTTCTCCTTGTATTAAATTATCTGCTATTGTATGACACTGAAAAGTATTTAATTGTTTTTCGTTCAGAAATTGTAGTGTAATACTAATTTACAATAGCAGTGCTATCAAAGATAGCACATCGTGCTCAAACGGCGAAACGTTTGTGGACCTGTGGTCTAGTGGTATGACATCTGCTTGACGTGCAGAAGACTGGCGGTTCGATTCCGCCCAGGTCCATAACTGCCCTTTCTTTCTTTTAGAAAAAGAAAGAAAGTGTAAGTTGCAACTTAATCCCGAAAGGATTAAGTGCACACAAAAACTGAAAGTTTTTGTAGTGCCCAAAGAAAGAAAAAATAAGAATTACCTTATGCCTCTTACAGCTGAAGCACCTGCTTTTTGTCCTTTCTTAAAAGAAAGTTTTTTTGGCTGAATTTTTTTTGCTTTAAAAGAAACAGTTTTTTTGGCTGGCTCAACTTTTTTTTCTTTTAATTCAGTTACTTCCTGCTTCAAAGACTTTGCTTTGCTTAATGCATCTATTTTAATGCTCATTTCTTTTGCAAAAGCTTTTTCAAATTCATCTAGTTCATTTATTTTTAAATCAATTTCTTCTATTTTTTTGTCTATTTCTTTTTCTTTTTCTTCAACCATTACTTCCAATTCAGTTTTTGTTTCCTTCATTTCATCCAAGTTTTTCTTTATTGTTTCAATGAAATGTTCTTTAAAAGAATCAAGTTCCTTCATTTTCTGGCTGAATTCCCTTAAGTTTGTCTCTCTTATTACTTTTTTCTGGAAAGAATCAAGTTCGTTTTTTCTTTGCATGAATAATTCATTTAATTGTTCCTCTGAATTTTCAGATGATTCAGCTAACTGTTCTGCAATAAATTTTTTGAGTTCTTCTTTTGTGTTTTCCAGTTCCTGAACTGATTCATCAATTTCTTTCTGCAAACTTTCCTTGAATGATTCCATTTTCCTGTTCATTGCCTCTGCAAGCTTTTTTGCACTTGAATCAGCCTCAATTTTTTTCTTGATTTCATCTATTTCAGCTATTTTTTCTTTTATTACTTCATCTATTTCCTGTTCTTTGTTTCTTATTATAGCTGAAATCTTTAATTCAAATTCAGCTGAAAGCTTTTTTATGTTTTCTTCTGTTTTTTTTGGGCTTAATTCTTTTGTGAGTTCTTCAAACAAAACCAGTTTTTTTGAAATCCTGTCTGAAACTTCCTGTGTTTTTATTTCAGCTACTTCCAAAACCTTTTTTTCTGCGTTTTCAACTAAGCCTTCAGTTATTTTTGATTCAAGCTCTAAAGCCTTGTTTACCCTTTCATCTAATTCATCTAATTGCTTTGATGAATCAGCCATGAATTCTTTTGATTCATTGCGAAATTCATCCATTTCGTTTTTTAATGCTTTAACCAAATCAGTTTTTGATTTATCTATTTCTTTAATTTTTGCCTGAATTTCTTCAAGAATTTGCTCGTTTTCTTCTTCTTTTTTTTCGGTTTCTTTGCTTTTTTCTGAAACAGCAATCTTTAATTCCTTTAATGCTGCAATTTTTGCTTCAACATCTTCAGTTAAAGTTTTTGCTTTCTCATTCAGAGAAGAATTCATTTTTTCCACTAAAAGTTCTCTTTGGGATTCCAGAAGCGTTTCCATTTTCTTTGATTCTTTTTCAAGGCTTTCTTGAACTTTTTCGTCAATTACTTCTTTTATTCCATCTCTTATTTTTTCTATTTCATCAAGCCTTTCATTAACTACAGTTAAAATTCCTTTGCCCCAGACTTCTTTTTCTTCTGCATGCAGGACTTTAGATTTAACTAAAGGTTTTTCTTTTTCCTGAATTTTTTTTGATTTTTGGCTTAATTTTCCTTTTTTTTCTTCAGTTTTTGTTTCTGGTTCTATTTCTTCTTTTTCTTTTGCTTTCCTTCTTTCGTCAATTCTTTTCTGAAAAAAAGATTTTTCTTCTTTTGGTTCAGGCTGTTCAGGCTGAATTTCTTTTTTTTGCTTCCTTTAAAAGAATTTTTGCCTCTTCTTTTTCTATTCCGACTTCTTCAAGGTTAGAGATTATTTCATCTTCTGAAACCTCTAAAGAAAGAAGTTTTTTAATGCTTGAAATAAGTGTTTCTTTGTCTGCCATGCAAATCAGCTTTCCTAAACAATAACACAATTAGAAAATAAAAAGCTATTGGAAAAAAACAGTTCCGCCGGTTTAATATGGCGAGCAACATAAATTTTTGGTTAAACCCTTTACAATCCAGCCTTGCGCTGGACATTTTGTTACACCTTTTAAGAAAAGGGGTTGGTTAAACCCTTTGGAAAGGGTTTATGGACTCTGTGGGATTCGAACCCACGACTTCCCGATTGCCAACCGAGCGATCTACCACTGATCTAAGAGCCCATAAATAATTAAATTAAATAAAAAGATTAAATAGATTTGTTTTAAAGAAATAGAAAATTAAGGGCTGATTAGGATGACTGTGTCTCCGCGAATCATTAGTTTGCCATACTTTTTTTTGGTTTCGCCGTTTTGGAGTTCTTCTGCGTTTTCTAATACAATATTCATGTGGACATCAAAAGCTTTTAAGGTTCCCCTGAAACTTAAGTCTCCTTTTGTTACCACTAAAACTTCTTTTCCTACTGCTTCATTCAATAAATCAAATGGTCTGCTGCTCATAAAATCACTCTTGTAATTCAATGCTGTCCTCGCTTATTTCAGGCAACTCTTCATCAAACTCTGCTGGTTTTTCTTTTGTTTTTTTGATTTCTTTTTCCAGAGAAGATTGTTTTGGTTTCCTTTTAAAGATAGAAAACAACTTGTTTAAAAATCTTGTTATAGGTCCTTTCTTTTTGAATTTAATTGTGGTTGGAACTCCGGTTAATTTTTCTGCAATAACATTTATTGCTTCAACTCCTTTAGAGTTTGGCTTAAATAAAATTGTAGGCATTATTTTTTCTCTCATAAAAGATTTTCTTATGTCATCATCATATGGAACAGAACCATAAATCGGCAGTTCAAGCATTTTCATTATGTCGTCAGGCATTACTTCTCCTTTCTCGTTTCTGACAAAATTAACTATTATTCCGATTGGTTTTGCACCTAATCTTTCAGCGACAATTTTTGTTTTTAGTACATCTGCAATTGAAGGAGAAACAGGCATTGTAATTAATAAAACATTATCTGAAGCGCTTAAAGCAGACATTACATTTGTTTCAATTCCTGCAGGCGCATCCAATAAAATATAATCAAAGTCGTCTTTAACTGAAGCAATGACTCCAGATAATCTTGCTGAATCAACTCTCCTGTAAGATTCAAAACTTAAGCCTGAAGGAACAAAAGAAATTCCGCCTGGACCATCATAGATTGCATCCTGTAAAGAGCTTTCGCCTAATAATACATCATGTAAAGTAATTGGAGAAGAATGCATTCCTAACAATAAACTTAAATTTGCCATTGCAATGTCTGCGTCAACTAATAATACTTTTTTTCCTCTTTGAGCTAAAGCAATGCCTAAGTTTGCTGTAATAGTAGTGTTTGAAACAATTATTCCTGTTGCATGAGTAAAATGGCCTCCTTGGTCTGATACCTGAAAATCATAAACAAAAGGATTGTCATATTCAACTTCATTGACTCTTTCAACTCTTCTGAATAAAATATTTGAATTAATTAAATCTTTAAGCCACTCTAATTTTTCATTTTTAACGCTTAATGCCTCAAAAGATTTAATGTATTTTTCAGTTTTTTCTTTGGATAAAGCATAATATTGCCATTCATATTCATAAATCATTTGTTTTGAACAATTCAATGTTTTTGCAATTTTTGGAGCAGAAATATTTGCTTCTTCTCTTATCTGTTTTAATATTTTTCCTACAGGATATAAATCAATATTCGTGTTCACTGTTTTTTGGTTGTTAATTTGTTTTAATATTTTTGCCTGTTTTTGTGAATCATTGAATCCAATAAATTCAGCAAACCTTCCTGCATTTCTTCCTGTTAAATGCAGTCTCCAGTATTCCCCTTTTTCTTTCATTTTGCCATTTTTTGCAATCTTAAAAGTCTGTTTTATCTGAGAAAGTATTCCAAACCGTGTCCTTAAAAGGGAGGCAACTTCAAAAACAAGTTTTTTGCTTTTTGAATCAAATTCTATTTGTCTTCTGGAAATGTGAGCTGAACCATCACAATCAAATAATGCTCTTATAAAAGCCGCAACAGATTTATTTGATGAATTACACAATTCTTTTGGAACTTCCTTGCCTTCAGCTGTTGAAATTTTTACTCCATACTTTTCATATAGTTCTTTCACTGTGCCTGTCCTATAAAAAGAAATTCTATGCAGATTTCTTGAAACGTTTTCTTTATAAGAACCAAAAACTTTTTCAAAGCTTTTCCTTATTTTTGGAAGCAAGGAATTAGGAGCACAAAAAACATGAAGCTTGAATCCTTCCATATATCCGTCTCCTATAAGATATCCTAATAATTCAGCAGTTTCAACCGGAACTTTTTCTTCAAGGAATTTAACAGAATTAGTTGAATTCAATAAAACAAGATAATCTTTTTTTTCTTTTATTTCATCTGCCCTGACTTTTAAAAATACTCCATTCCGCATAATAATGAATTTGTGTTCAGGAGTTACTGAAACACTTCCAGAAGCACAACTGATATCAATTAATTTTTTTGGGGCAGGTTTTCTCATTAAAGCTAATGGAATGTTTATTTCAGAACTTATTTTTTGGGTTTTATCATTGAATTGAACAGTATCAAGAATTAAATCACTTGAAGGAATTAATACTTCAAAAACTTCTTCTTTTCCTTCAACTGTTTTACAGATCAATTGTTTAACTTCTGCTTTTCTTTTTTCAATCAGTTCATCTATGTAAGAGCCTATCTGGATTACAGAACCATTAGCCAAGCTGACAAATTCACCATAAGCCAAGCTTTTTCCAACGCCTCCTTTTCCTGAAGCCAAAGCATAAACTGTTCCCATAAAACATCACACTAAATTAATTCATTATAAGTAAAAGAAATTACTTGTTATTAAAAGCTTTTTCCTTTTGAGAGCTTGTCTTCAACCTCTTTTGCCAGTGCATGAAATTCAATTGTTGAAAGGCTTGCAGGCGCCCTAACAATAAAAACCTTGTTTTTATAAGGCATAAGCATATACCAGTCATCTGATTTAATTAAAACTGTCTCTGATTTTGGAATTTCTGATTTAATGTAATTAAACATTGCTGTTCCGATTATTGCTTCTTTTAAGCCGTTGCCGTTTGCTGTTGAAGCAACCACTGAACCGCTTTTTGTTGCAATACAAATCAAATCCACTAAATGCTTTTTCTTTAACACTTTAAGCAGTTTCTTTAAGTCTGTTGTATTAGTATTAAAATTGTATTTTGAAAGGATTTCAGAGATTGCATTTAACTGTGTTCTTGGAATTTCAGTGTTGTCTAACCCCAGCATTTTATTGGCAAAAATTGTTATTGGATTCATTGAAAACCTCTTTTGTTTAAAGAAGTAATTGCTGGATAATGTTTTTATTGCTTTTTATCAGCCCATGTCGCCTAAACCCAGCTTTTTCATCAGTTCTGGTCTATGAGAAGAAGTTTTCATCACCATTGAAAGCACTTTTCTTGCATAAGCAGGATTAAATCCTTTATGAGTTAACTTGTTTACATCGCTTGAAGAAACATCAACTGAAATCCTTATTTTAGGGTTAACTGCAATAGTTAATTCAGCGTCAGTTGAACGAAAAGAAACCACATCAAACACTCCTAATTCAGCTGAACCTGCATTAAATACTTGGGCAATAGCTGAATTGCCATTTACTATTACACCGTATTTAAGGTACTCGTAAACTGAAGCAATAATTTTTCCTTCCCTGAAAATTAAAGTTGCTTCTTCTAATCCGTCAAATCCTTCAATTGTTAAATTTGTATAACCACTAAACTGTTTTTTGATTAATTCAATTACCGAATTACTAAAACTTTTTTCGCTTAAGCTTAAAGCTTGTTCAACCAGTCTTCCTTCAATCAACTGCATTAAATCACTTTCTTTTTCCCAAAACAATTACATGGTCTGCAGTATTTTTTAATGCTGCAGCAGAAGCTTCTTCAGCTAAAACAACTATTGTGTCTTTACCGTATCTTTTTGCTTTAACCAATACAGGCAAAAAATCTGAATCTCTTGTAACAAAAGCAATTATGTGAATTGAATTATTGAATATTGTTTCTGTTGCATCAACTGCCATAAAAACATCCACATCTCCTACAGTAATAATTGATTCAAAGCCTTGGTTGACTACTGCTTCAACTAATTTGTCTGAAGCATACTGATTCAAAAAAACTTTTCCTATTTTGATGTTGCCAAATTTCAGCAAAGATTTTTTTATTTCATCTAAATCCACGTTTAATTCTTTCCTTAAAATATTCGGGCCGTCAACAAAAACAGCAATGTTTTTTGTTGACTCTTTTTTCTTAAATAAATCACCTAAAGACATTAAACCACTCTCTTTTTGCTTTAATTAAAATGACAGGATAAAATTAATAAGATATCCATCTTATTATTTAAAACAAAAGAGGTGTGTTTTTTGGAAAAAAAATTTGTTAAAGTAAGCCAGCTAAAAGAAAACGGTTATGTGTTAATTGACGATATAGTTTGCAGGATAACTTCAATTGACAAATCAAAGCCAGGAAAACATGGTTCAACAAAGGCAAGGATTGTTGCAACAGGAATATTCCAGAACACAAAAAAAGGTTTGCTTCAGCCAACTTCAGCTGATGCAGAAGTGCCGATAATAGAAAAAGGGGCAGCACAAGTTGTGGCAGTAATGGGAAATGTATTGCAGTTAATGGATACTACAACTTATGAAACATTTAATGCAGATGCTCCTTCAGACTTAAAGGATTTAAAATCCGGAGACGAAATAGAAGTCATGAGATACGGAGAAAACGCAAAAGTGTTAAGGAAAAAGCCGACAGAATGATTTAGTTTTCTTTTTTTTCTTTTATTTAAATGTAAATTACCCAAAAGAAAATTATCTTTTTTTAACACTAAATCTTTTGTCGTATTTTTCATGAGATTCTATTACCAGAACAAAACAAAAAATGTCTATTTCTTCTCTTCTAATAGTATACAGCATTCTCCAAAAATTTGAAAGCCGCATTTTAAATAAATTGTCTGCATCAAGATCCCGGGGAATTTTGCCTTTTTTGACAACTTCCCCAGCTAAAGGATTTTCTTTAAGTAGTTCTGTTTTTTGTTCAATAGAACGCAGTAATGATTGATTAGATGAACTTGTTAGCCCTTGCTGAATCTCTTTTTTAACTGCTTCTTTTAGTTTATTATATTCCTGCAGTGCCTGACCAATCAGCCTGACTCTTGCATTCATAATTCAACGCTTTCCTTTAACAGTTTTTTCATTTTTGCCGGAGGCGTATAAGCCCATACAACCCCTTTAGTTCCTATAACAATTTTTCCGCTTAACTGTAAGTAATCCAAAACCTGCATTAGAGTTGAATGCATTATTTTTTTTGGCAAACGCCTTTTAAGTTCTGCAACACTAATGCATTCCTTTGCCTTCTGCAAAGTATCTTCAACCAAAAAAACAGTGTTAAGAGTAGGGGAATGATTAACTGAATACCTTTTCTGAAGCTGGATAGTATTAGTCACACAAACCACATCTAATATATAATTATATCAATTAAATATATAAGTATATTTATTTTTCTTCTTTTTCCTCAATTTTTTTGAATAAGATTTCTGCTTTGCCTGTTTGTGTTCCTTCTTTGATTAAATTCCATTTCAAGGCATCATCAAACTTTTGTTCTTCAAGTCCTAACTGTTTCTGTATTTTTTCTGCTGTTTCAGGCATAAAAGGCAGTAAAAGAATGCTTGTAATCCTTAATGATTCAGCCAAAGTATAAAGCACGTTTCCAAGCTTTTCTTTTTGGTTTTCTTTTGCTAACTCCCATGGTTTCATGTCGTTGATGTATTTGTTTGATGCATTAATTATTTCCCAGACTGAATACAATGCTTTATGGAATTCCATTAAGTCAATTTGTTTTCCTGCTTCTACTGCTTTTTTTAGTGTAAGGTCTCTTAATTCTTTTTCTTCTTTTGAAATATTCACTGCTTTGGGAATTTTTCCGTCAAAGTATTTTTCAATCATTACAACAGTCCTGTTAAGCAGGTTTCCTAAACCATCTGCTAACTCTGAATTAATTCTTTGCACTAAAGCTTTTTCAGAGTAATCGCCGTCAGAACCAAAAGAAATTTCCCTTAAAATAAAATAACGGAATGCATCAACAGAATATTTTTCTGAAACTTCAATCGGGTCAATTACATTTCCTTTTGATTTACTCATTTTTTCTCCTTCAACTGTAAGCCAGCCGTGGCCAAAAACTTTTTTTGGCAGTTCTAATCCAGCAGACAAAAGCATTGCAGGCCAGATTACTGCATGAAACCTTACAATTTCTTTTCCCATTAAATGAACGTCAGCAGGCCAAATGCTCTTGAATTTTTTTGAGTCAGATCCATAACCTATTGCAGTAATATAATTAAGCAAGGCATCAAACCAGACGTAAATTACATGGTTTTTGTTTAATGGAACAGGAATACCCCATTTAATTGAAGTACGGGAAATTGAAAGATCCTGCAAGCCCTGCCTGATAAAATTTACTATCTCGTTTTTTCTTGTTTCAGGCAGAATAAAGTCATTGCTTTCAATATAGCCTAATAATGCCTGTTGGTATTTGCTTAACCTGAAAAAATAAGAGTTTTCTCTCATTAATTGCGTTTCTTTTCCGCAAGTCGGACAATTTTTTCCTTTTAATTGCGATTCAAGGTAATAGCTTTCGCATGGAACACAGTAATGGCCTTCGTATTCACCTAAATAAATGTCTCCGTTATCATAAATTTTCTTGAAGAATTTTATTACTGCTTTTTCATGCATTAAATCTGTTGTCCTGATAAAATAATCATGGGAAATATTAAGTTTTTTCCAGCAGTCAGTAAAAAAAGGAAGCAACTCATCTAAAAATTCTTTTGGCTGTTTTCCTTTTTCTGCTGCAGCCTTTGCAATTTTTTCTCCGTGCTCGTCTGTTCCAGTCAAAAAAAAGACTTTTTCTCCTTTTAGCCTGTGGAATCTCGCTAAAACATCTGCTGCAATTGTAGTGTAAGCAGAGCCAATATGAGGCTTGTCATTAACATAATACAATGGAGTTGTCACATAAAATGTGTTCTTTATTTTTACCACCTGAAATTGCAATCCAAAAAAAAAATGTTAAAAGAGAGAAAAAAGTATATAATTTAGAAAGTTAAAGCATTAAAAAGAGGAATGTTGTAAGGGCCTAGCGTATTTATCATGAATATTTAGTGTAAAAAAACAGTGCAAAATCAGTTACAAAGATGCCGCTTAAAAAACCTAAAAGTAAAACAATATAATAGAAACCAATCAAAAAAACAAAAACGTCAATTTACCGGGATTCCCGGTAAATTTGATATATTTAAAAACTATTTTATTTATAGTAAATATCATATGAAAGTATATGTTCCAAATAGCGCTTTTTTAGGGAATATGCAAGGATTCATCAAAAAACTTGAGTTAGAAGATGACTCTAAATTAGAAGTCAGTTTTAATAAACAATGGATGTCTCTACATCCAATGGCTTTGGCAATGGTGGCCTCTTTAGGATTAAAGATGAACCACGAAGGCAAACCAATTCATTGCGAAGAAATTGAAGCAAAATCAAAACCATATTTTGCAAGAATGGGGTTATTAAGTTATTTGAGTAGTGCTCAAGAAATACAAATTAGAAAGCATGAAGAATCTGGCAGGTTTATACCATTAAGAACTATAAAAAACAATGATGATTTGAAAAAGTTATTAGAAGACATAAATCCAATTTTTCATGGAAAAGAAGAGCAAGTAGAAACAGTAAATTATGTATTAAGTGAGTTAATAAGAAATGTATTTGAACATTCTCTTTCAAATATAGGCGCTGTTGTTTGTGTTCAAAATTTTAAAGCAAGTAAAAAGAATGAAAAACCTAATAGAATATCTATAGGCGTAGCCGATACAGGGATAGGAATAAAGAAATCGTTGTCTGAGTCTTATCCAACTAATAACGATTTAGAAGCCATAAAATTAGCTTTAACGCCAGGGGTTACTGGCAGAACAAGAATACCTGGAGGAACAGAACAAAATGCTGGCGCTGGCTTATTTTTTATTAAGTCAATCGCAAAGGTAAATGGAAATTTTTTTGATGTTTATAGTGGCAGTGGATTTTATAAGTTGTTGACTTCAGATAAAAAGAGATCCAGTTTAAATGCAGACCCAAACTTTGATAAGCATTCGGAACTTGAAAATCTTCCTCATTGGCAAGGAACAGTGTTGGGAATAGATATAGTTTTAGAACAAACTGAACCATTTATTAATTTACTAAAAAACATAAGAGAGTTTTATTTTAAGATAAAAAAAATAAAGAAAAAAAGCTTTTACAAAAGAGCGAGGTTTATATAATGGAAATTAAAATGTTTGATGAATTCGGTGTTTTCGGCGAAGATAAAGATAAGGCTAAAAATATAAGAGAAAATAAAATTTTACCAGCTTTAAACAAAGGAGAAGACATAATTCTAAATTTTGAAGGGGTTAAGTCGGTAACTCAATCTTTCATGCATGCCTTGATTAGTAAGGTCATTAGAGAAAAGGGAACAGAAGTTTTAGAGAAAATATATTTTAAAGAATGTAATGATGTCGTAAAAGAAATCGTAAGAATTGTAACCGAATATATGCAAGACCCAATTGGATTAGATGAAAAAAATGGAATACACTAAAATATACTTCATTTTGTTATTTTATATAATTACCTGATATTTTTTCAATCAAACCATATTTCTGAAAACAGATTAAAGGTTTCTGATTTCCACTTTAACAAAAAAAGACTCTAATATTTCTTTTAATTCAAAAAGTTTTTCTGGAGGAAAAGGATCTTTGTTTTTGAATTCAGGGTCAACCATTGGTAAATCATTGCGGAATTGCTGTAAAACATAAAGTTTACTGCCTTTCAGCCATTCTCCAATTTTTAATGCATCTTCTTTGGAGAAAAAGTCTGGCAAAACAGTTGTCCTGAACTCGTAATCCAAACC
>Ga0180009_10006058_pt1 | contig 12795 bp, 8 predicted proteins | sample OS_PC_MetaG_FD_123537 | JGI IMG/M metagenome (GOLD analysis project Ga0180009, IMG submission 123537) | Groundwater microbial communities from the Aspo Hard Rock Laboratory (HRL) deep subsurface site, Sweden - OS_PC_MetaG | ecosystem: Environmental > Aquatic > Deep subsurface > Groundwater...
AAAAAAATGATTTTACTGCGCTAGAATATAAATTAAAACCTCCGAGGTTTTATTTCCTATTTGGCATCTACAAACCTCGGAGGTTTTATAGAAACTATGTAGAGCGAACAGGCTGTTCGCTGTACAATGAAAAAAAAAGCGGCTTTGTGAGCCGCTTTCAAATTTTGAAACAGAATATCTATTAATACATTCCGTCCATTCCGCCCATACCTCCTGGAGGCATACCTGGCATTTTTTCATCTTCTTTTTTCTCGTAAACCACAGCTTCGGTTGTAAGTAGCAGGGAAGAAACAGATGCAGCGTTTTCTAAAGCTGTACGTGTTACTTTAGTGGGATCAATTACACCGGCTTTCATTAAATTTTCGTATTTGTCTGTTGCTGCGTTAAAACCATAATCTTCTTTACCTTCGAGTATCTTATTCAGAACTACGGCTCCTTCAAGTCCGGCATTATTTACGATTTGCTTTAACGGTTCTGATAGTGCTTTATAAACAATCGAGATACCCGTGGTTTGATCAAGGTTATCGCCTTTTAGTTTTTCGAGCACGCTTGCTGCTCTAACTAAAGCAACACCGCCGCCAACAACAATACCTTCTTCAACTGCAGCTCTTGTAGCGTGTAACGCGTCTTCTACTCTTGCTTTCTTTTCTTTCATTTCGATTTCGGTAGCTGCGCCGATTTTAAGAACAGCAACACCGCCGGATAATTTAGCAAGTCTTTCTTGAAGTTTTTCTTTATCGTAATCAGAAGTTGTGCTTTCGATCTGAGCTTTAATTTCGTTAACTCTTTTCTTGATGTCGTCTGATAATCCTGCGCCTTCAACAAGAGTAGTGTTATCTTTATCAATAACAACTTTCTTTGCTGTGCCTAAATATTCAATAGTAGCGTTTTCTAATTTGAATCCTCTTTCCTCGGAGATTACTGTTCCGCCTGTAAGAACGGCTATGTCTTCCAACATTGCTTTTCTTCTATCGCCGAATCCAGGAGCTTTTACTGCAGCTACTCTTAAAGTGCCTCTTAATTTATTAACAACTAAAGTTGCTAATGCTTCGCCTTCAAGGTCTTCAGAAATAATTAAAAGAGATTTTCCAGCTTGAGCTACTTTCTCTAATACCGGTAAAAGGTCTTTCATAGCAGAGATTTTTTTGTCATGAATTAAAATGAAAGGGTCTTCGAGAACTGCTTCCATTGCTTCGGAATTAGTAACGAAATAAGGAGATAAATAACCACGGTCGAATTGCATACCTTCAACTAAATTTAATTCAGTTTCGGTTCCTTTTGCTTCTTCAACAGTGATTACACCATCTTTACCAACTTTATCCATTGCATCTGCAATTAAATCACCAATTGCTTTGTCGTTATTAGCAGAAATTGAACCGATTTGAGCAATATCTTCTCTTCCTTCAACGTCTCTGCTAACTTTTTTCAATTGTTCAACAATTTTTATTACTGCTAGATCGATGCCTCTTTTCAAATCCATCGGATTTGCTCCAGCGGTAACATTTTTCAAGCCTTCTCTAAAAATTGCTTGGGCAAGAACTGTAGCGGTTGTTGTACCATCACCGGCAACATCACTGGTTTTAGAAGCAACTTCTCTAACCATCTGTGCGCCCATATTTTCAATTTCATTTTCTAATTCTATTTCTTTTGCGACCGTAACACCATCTTTAGTAACAGTAGGAGCGCCAAATTTTTTATCAATTACAACGTTTCTTCCTTTTGGGCCTAATGTAACTCTAACGGCATTTGCGAGTTTATCAACGCCGATTTTTAATCCATTTCGTGCGGCGCTACCAAACTCAATAATTTTTGCTGCCATGATTAATTCTCCGTTTATTTTATAATCTTTTTAAATTTTTGTATACGTTTGACGAGTGAAAATTAGCTTACGATTCCGTAAACATCGCTTTCGCGCATAATCAAATATTCATCGCCTTCAACATTGATTTCTGTTCCACCGTATTTACCGTACAAAACAACATCACCAACTTTTACTGTTAAAACTACTAATTTGCCGTCTTCGAATTTACCGGGACCTGCAGCTACAATAGTCCCTTCGATTGGTTTTTCTTTTACGGTATCAGGCAAAATAATTCCGCCTTTTGTTTTTTCTTCTGCTGCTTTAGGTTTAACGATTACTCGGTCACCTAATGGTTTGATTTTGAAATCAGCCATTTTATTTACTCCCTAGTTAGTTAATTGTTAGCACTCAATAATAGTGAGTGCTAATATATCACAACAAATATTCATTGTCAAGATTTTGTTAAAAAAGTTTGGATTGAGTGGAAAAACTAATAAAATAAATTAGACTTAACGTCCATTATTTAGCAAGAGGATGAAGGGGAAAATATCACACATCAAGATTTATAGTCCGCGAAAAAATAAAATCAATATTTGCAAGCATATTTTTATTAGAAAATATTTCGTCTATCTCTTTTTCAGAAATGTAGTTTGATACAGATAGAGACTGAACGAGTTCATCTCGTAGATTCTTAGATTCATCATTCCAAACAGACATGGAGGAGTCCTGAACAATTTTATACGCTTCTTCTCTTGAAATCCCTTTGCTTACCAGTTTAAGCAAAACGGTTTGTGAATAAATCAGTCCACGCGTTTTATTTAAATTCATAATCATGTTTTCCGGATAGATGATGAGATACTTCACAAGGTTAATAGATAAATGAAGCATATAATTCATCAAAATGCAGCTATCGGGAATTATTATTCTTTCAACAGAGGAGTGGGAAATATCACGTTCGTGCCAAAGCGCAACATTTTCTAGGGCTGCCATTGCATTGCCTCGCAGCAACCTCGCTAAACCGGTTAGCCTCTCAGAAATGATAGGATTTCGCTTATGCGGCATTGCAGAAGAACCTTTTTGTCCTTTTGTAAAGAACTCTTCAACTTCAAGAACTTCAGTCCTTTGAAGGTGGCGAATTTCAACGGCAATTTTTTCAATGGTTGCACCGATAATAGCAAGCACGGATAAAAATTCAGCATGTCTATCTCTTTGAATAACTTGAGTTGAAATGGGGGCGGGTTGTAATCCAAGTTTTTCGCAGACATATTTTTCCACATCGGGACTCAGGTGTTCAAACGTTCCAACTGCGCCTGAGATTTGTCCGACGCTGATTGATTCAATTGCGGATTCCAACCGTTTAATATTTCGCTTTGTTTCTTCAAACCATAGAGCAAATTTCAATCCCATTGATGTTGGTTCAGCATGAATTCCGTGACTTCTTCCGATGCACACAGTTTCTTTATGTTCCATAGCCCGATTTTTCAAAACGGCTTTTAATTCGTTTAATTGTGCTAATAACAATTCTCCCGCAGATTTCATTTGAAAGGAGAGGGTTGTATCAAGAATATCAGATGACGTCATTCCATAATGAATATGTCTCGAAGCTGGCCCAACATATTCAGCTACATTTGTTAAAAAAGCGATTACATCGTGCTTTGTGGTTTCTTCGATTTCCAGAATTCTTTTTATGTCGAAGTCAGCTTTTTGTTTTATCTCGCTTAAATCCTCGTCAGAAATATCTCCGCTTTTATTCCTGGCTTCGCACGCAAGAATTTCTATTTTTAGCCACGTATCGTATTTAAATTTATCTTCGAAAATCATTCCCATTTCCGGACGAGTATAACGCTCGATCATATTATCTGCTCTCCAATTTCATGCGTTTTACATAAGTATTTCCATTACGCCATATTTTTAATCTGATAGTTTCATTAGTTTTATAATTATAAAGTACGCCGATCATAATATCTTCGTTGTCAACGCGGAAATCATTGATTTCCATAATTATATCTCCAGCTTCCAATCCTGCATCAGCGCCGGGTGAATTAGGGATTACTTCCGTAACTATTACGCCGCGCGAATTAGGAAGATTAAAATAATTCTGAATTCCTTTATCGATAGTGTGAATTCTTAATCCCGTCCAATAATTTCTGTCAAAATTACCTTTAGTCTTAAGCTCGGCAATTACTTTTTTAATTTTATTTACAGGAATAGCAAATCCAACCCCTACATTTCCGGAAGAGCCTTCCGCAGTATAGATGATTGTATTCATCCCGATAACTTCGCCCAAACTGTTTACTAGTGGACCGCCGGAATTTCCTTGATTAATCGATGCGTCGGTTTGAATCATATTCAAATAAAAGCGGTTGTCTTTTGGATTTAGATTTACACCTACTGCGCTAACAACCCCAACAGTTACTGTTGGCTTATCACTTAAACTGAATAATCCGAACGGATTTCCCAAAGCGATTACCCATTCACCGATGATTACATCGTCAGAATTTCCAAGATTCACAAAAGGAAGATTTTTCGAGTCGATTTTAAGCAGGCAAATATCAGTAGTTTGATCAGTTCCAATTACTTTAGCCTGATGCTGAGTGCCATCGGATAATGTTACAATTATTTCATTTGCGCTGCCGGCAACGTGATCGTTTGTTAGTATATATCCATCGGGAGAGATGATTGCTCCCGAACCGAGACCCTTAATCTTTTCATTGTATATTCCGCTGCCAAAAAACTGTCTCCAAAATGGATCTCTGCTCCACGGAGCACGGTACTGACGCACCTCAGTAACATTGATCCCAACAATTGCTGGACTAACCTTAGCAACCGTTTCGGTAATTATATTCCTTCTTGAGGAATAAATATCATTTGTTATCGTTTCACGATCCACACTCGCAGAAGTTTTAACGGAATCTGCCTCTTGAAAAACATCTTCAAATATTAGGTCTTTCTTAGATAAGCTATTCGGAAAAATAAAAACATACGTTAAAGCAACTATAACTAATGTTATGGAAGATGATAAAAAGGAAACCTTTAGCTTAGTCATCTTACATTATCCTTTAATTTAATTCTCTCATTTTTATAATACTCTAAGAACGGTTCAATATGCCGAGCAATTATTACCAGCAACATTATCCCCAATGGAAAGGCATATTCGAAGGACGAAAGCGCTGGTGGATTAACGAACCACTTTTCCGAATTCAAAATATCTGCGGAATAGATTGCAGTAACTCCCGTCAAAACGCTGGCTGCCACACTTGCAAAATAGGAATTTTTTCTAAAAAGGAAACTCAGACCCCAAAAGATAAGCCAAAGCGCAAGTATCGCGGGAGCAAGGACTAGTGATCCCCCCGCAGATGTTGCTAAACCTCTGCCTCCTTTAAATCTAATCCACGGGGAATAGCAATGAGCTATTACCGCGAACATTAAAGAAAGTGCTGCAAGAATGAACGAGTCTGCGTAAAAATATTTGACCAACTCAACGCTTAAAACTCCTTTTAGTACATCTACAACGAAAACCGTTATACCAATTAACTTAGATTTTGAAACTCTATATGAATTTTTAGCTCCTACATTAGAAGAACCATATTTCGTGATATCGATTTTTTTAGTATGTTTAAGCACAAGATATGCAGTCGGTGTTGATCCAATTACATATCCAATTAAGATGCTAATAATATATTCCATGTCTCGGCTATATAGTTTATATGTTCAGTTATTAGTGTGGAAAAATAAACATATTCAGATTAATATTTTAGATTCATTTGATAAAAAAGCATTTTTGAACTTATTTTTAAAAATCAAGTTTACAATTAGAAATTTACTTTATAAATAATGCAACTGAATTATAAGAATTTTGAAATAGAATTTCGGAGAAATATATGATCAATTTCGTAGGCACATTTAACGTTGTACCATCGGTTCCCGCAAAACTGAAACCAATTATTGCCATTACTAAAAATATTTATTGGTCGTGGAATACAGAAGCAGTTGAACTTTTTAGAAGAATCGACAGAGATTTGTGGGAAGACACTAATCACAATCCTGTTGCAATGCTGGGAAAGGTTAGTCAAAAGAGACTACAAGAACTTGCAGATGATGATGGATTTATTTCCCATCTGAATAGAGTCAAAAATCAGTTTGATGATTATCAGAGCAAATCTACATGGTATCAGAAAAATTTTGGCGATGAGAAAACCAGATACATCGCTTATTTTTCAGCCGAATTTGGGTTGACTGAATGTTTGCAGATTTATTCCGGAGGATTGGGTGTTCTTGCCGGCGATCATTTAAAATCTGCGAGCGATCTTGGTATTCCTCTAGTTGCCTTAGGTATTTGCTATAAAGAAGGTTATTTCCAGCAGTATTTAAGTAATGACGGCTGGCAGCAGGAAAAATATGACTTGATTGATTTCTACAATCAACCGATGGAACTTGTTCTTGAAAAATCGGGTGAGCCAATCAAATTAGATTTGGATTTTCCGGGAAGAAAAGTTTATTTCCAGATATGGAAAATACAGGTTGGTAGAATACCACTATATCTGTTGGACACAAATGTTGGTGAGAACACTGCCGCCGATAAAGAAATTACGCGCTCATTGTACGGTGGAAATAATGAAACTCGAATTCAGCAGGAAATTTTACTTGGGATTGGCGGAATTCGCACACTGCATCATTTAGATATGAAACCATTAGTCTGCCACATGAACGAGGGGCATTCGGCATTTCTTTCCTTAGAAAGAATTAGATATTTGATCAGCAATTATAATTTGTCGTTCAATGAAGCAAAAGATATTAGCTTTTTCTCAAATGTTTTTACTACGCATACTCCTGTTCCGGCTGGCATTGATATTTTTCCGAATGATTTAGTTGAAAAATATTTTGGCAACTTTTACCGTAATGAGTTAAAAATTTCCGATAAGGAATTTTATTCTTTAGGAACAATTAAACAAAAGAAAGAGCCAACAAATTTCAACATGGCGCACCTCGCGATGAATATGGCTGGGTTTGTAAACGGCGTAAGTAAATTACACGGGGAAGTTTCTAAAAAAATGTGGGTCGAAGGGTTCAAGGACATTCCGTTCGATGAAATTCCCATCGACTATGTTACTAACGGAATACATACTGCATCTCATATTTCGAATGAAATGTTTGATCTGCTTTATAGATATCTTGGCGATGAATTCATTGAAAACACGGGCAATAAAGAAGTATGGGATGGCGTGGATGATATACCTGACGAAGAATTATGGAGGACGCACGAGCGTAGAAGAGAACGCCTCGTAGCTTTCGCAAGAAAAAGACTTCGCCAGCAGATAATAGCGCGCGGCGGTTCATATTCGGATATTATCAGCTCGAAAGAAGTGTTGGACGCTTCTGCTTTGACCATTGGCTTTGCACGAAGATTTGCGACATATAAAAGAGCAACTTTGATTTCCCGCGACGTTGAAAGGCTGGCAAGTATTTTGTGCAACAGTAAATTTCCGGTGCAGTTTATTTTTGCCGGCAAAGCGCATCCACGTGACGATGCCGGGAAAAAACTTATACAAGAAATTGTTGCATTAACAAAAGATGACCATCTAAGAAAGAAGATTGTGTTCCTTGAAAATTACGACATGAATATCGCCCGCTATATGGTAGAAGGATGCGATGTATGGATGAACAATCCAAGACGTCCGTTGGAGGCTAGCGGAACATCCGGTATGAAAGTTCTTGCAAATGGAGGTCTAAATTTCAGCGTGCTGGACGGATGGTGGGATGAAGCTTACAATCACCACGTTGGTTGGAAAATTGGCAGCGCCGAAGAATACAAAGATCTTGATTATCAGGATGAAGTTGAATCCAACATGATTTATGAAATGCTTGAGAACGAATTAGTTCCAACATTCTATAATCGCGGCGAGGATAAACTGCCGAGGAAGTGGATTGCAATGATGAAAAACTCCATGCGCCAGCTTGGCAGTGTTTACAATACGCACAGAATGGTTGAAGAATATACTCGTAAATTCTACCTTAACGCTTATGAGAAGCGCAAAACACTACTCGCAAAAGATTGGCAAAAGGGCAGAGAATTTACAAGTTGGAAAAATCACCTTTTTGCTAATTGGAATAAAATTAAATTCCTAAAAATTAATCAAGAATCAAAAAATGGGGACATTAAGGTTGGAACTAAATATATCGTAAGCACTGAGGTTGATTTAGGCGTTTTAACGCCGATGGATGTTGAAATTCAAATTTATTATGGCACAGTTGACGATAAGCATAAAGCTTACTCTAATACATTTATCAACATGAAATGCACTACGAAAAAATCTACAACCGGAAAATATCAATACAAAGGAGAAATTGACTGCGTTAATACAGGTCAATTTGGTTTTACATTAAGAATTCTTCCAAATCATCCAATGTTAATTAATAAATTCGACTTGGGATTAATTAGATGGGCTTAGTATAAAATGCTTCTGGAAACCTTAGATATTAAGAAAAATGATGTTCTGATATATTCTCAGAACATCTTCGATTTCAATTCAAATTTTAAAATTATCTTCAAGCAGGATAGTGTTAAAAAGCCTAAGGCTATTGATTATTTTGAAGTGTGCGAATTTATTCGCGATCCATCACCAAAGATTTTAATTGCATACAGATTGCTGACGAATATGCAGAGGCTGGACGCTTATGCGACTAAATACGGATACTTCATCAACACAAAAAGTAAAATAGAACTTATTTATTTCGATCCGATTTATGCGTTGAAAGATATTACTCATTTTCAGTTCAATATAAGTCCTGAGAATTTTAGATTTAAAATTCAGCAGATTGGCTTTGCCTCTACACATGGCGATATTACCAACGCCATTTATGAAGAAATATACTCTTTTGATTTGCGAGGTTCTGAAGCTCAAAATCAAAATGATAAAGTATTTGCACAAGCGATTTTTGCCTTAGACCGCTCTTTTGTGGATGATGAAATTTCTCCTCCATTTGATAGTTCCAAAGAAGAGTATTATTCAAACACAAAAATTGCCGAAGATAATTTACATTCCTCAAGAAATATTGTCAGTCCCGATATTGAAACGGGTATTAATTATTCGCGCGCTAATCACGAAAACATCGCGAGGTTGAAGAATGACTCGAACTCGAAGTTTAACGCTGAATATGAATTATTCGAACAATACAAAAAGGGAAACAGAAAACAAGAAGAAACAGCAGATCGAAAGTCTCACACTTTTTCTGAGTTTATTTCTTCAAATAAGGCTAAAACGCTTGAATCTGAAGAGGAGCAATATCAATCCCGCTTAGAGCAAATATTAAAATCGTCTCAAAAGCAAATGAAGGCTAGAGATCAAGTTGTACTGAAACTTGCAGATTCTAATAGAAATTCCAGCAGATAACAAAAAGTTCTCCGTTTATGACTTATCAAAATTTTTTAATTGCGAACTAATAAGTAAATTTGTATTCAAAATACCAACAATTCTGATTCAAATTAGAGGAAAAAATGAATGTTCCACTGTTAGACTTAAAACCGCAGTATAATGCACTTAAAACCGAAATTGACGAAGCTTTACTGAGAACCGCTGAATCGCAATATTTTATTCTTGGACCGGAAGTAAAGGCGCTTGAGAAAGAATTCAACGAATTTTTGGGTTCAAAACACGCTATTGGTGTTTCCTCTGGAACCGATGCTTTACTTTTAGCCTTAATGGGAATTAATCTCCAACCTGGCGATGAAGTAATTATGCCCACGTATTCATTTTTCGCAACAGCGGGAGTTGTTTCGAGATTAAATGCAGTTCCGGTTTTTGCTGATTCAGACCCGGTAACTTTTAATATTGATCCAAACGATATCGAAAAAAGAATTACAAATAAAACTAAAGCAATTGTTCCTGTTCATCTTTATGGGCAGTCTGCCGATATGGTACCGATTATGGAAATTGCAAAAAAATATAATCTAAAAGTTATTGAAGACGGCGCTCAGGCAATCAGCACACAATACAAGGATGGTAGATGCGTTGGCGTTATTGGGGATATTGGATGCTATTCTTTCTTCCCGAGTAAAAATTTAGGATGTTTCGGAGACGGCGGATTAGTTGTAACCAATGATGATAATCTTGAAACTTTGATGCGCATTCAAAGAGTTCACGGCGGTAAACCGAAATATCATCACAAAATTATCGGCGGAAATTTTAGATTAGATGCGATTCAAGCAGCCGTGATTAGAGTGAAATTACCGCATCTTAACACTTGGTCTGAGCAAAGAAGACAAAATGCCGAACTATACACTAAATTATTTATTGAGTCCGATTTGGCAACGGAAGAAGGCTTAACTGAAATTAGCGCTGAAAATAAAGTGCTTTTACCGAAAGCCGTTTATAAAAATGTTGAGTTAAAGAATTATCACATTTATAACCAATATGTTATCAGAGTTGAAAAAAGAGATGAACTTCGCGATTATTTAACTAAAGCAGGCATCAGTTCGGAAATTTATTATCCTATTCCATTCCACATGCAGGAATGTTTCGGCAATTTGGGATATAAGTTCGGAGAATTTCCTGTTGCGGAAAATGCAGCAAAATCGTCAGTTGCTCTTCCCATTTATCCTGAATTATCAAACGAGCAAATATCTTATGTTGTTGAAAAAATTGCGGAATTTGTAAAGTAATTATCTTTCATGGAAGATGTTGTTTGCACCTTCCATTTTTACTCGTTATTATAACCTTGATAACAGCGGACACAATGGCTATATTTATTGAACCAAATACTAGTTCATTGTGTTATAAAAAATATAAAGAAAAACTAAGGATTTGTTATGGATGGTAATTTTTCAGAGCGGGTTCAGGAAGTAATAAGACTGAGCAGAGAAGAAGCGTTAAGACTAGGACACGATTATATTGGAACAGAGCATTTACTCCTAGGAGTTATTCGTGAAGGACAGGGAATTGCGATTAAGATTTTAAGAAATTTGGATTGTGATCTTCTAAAACTTAAAAAGGCAATCGAAGATACTGTCCGCACTTCCGGGGGAACGCTTACGATAGGTAACATTCCTCTTACGAAGCAGGCGGAAAAAGTTTTAAAAATCACTCAGATTGAATCAAAAATTTACAAATCGGATGTGATAGGCACAGAGCATATTTTACTTTCTCTTTTAAGAGATGAAGAAAATATTGCCACACAAATACTTCATCATTTCCATATTACTTACGAAAGCGCCAGAGCTGAGTTGAACAATATTCTGAGCAGCAAAGATCCGGAAAAAATTGCTCTGCCGCCTATAGGTGGTAAGAAACAGGATAAGACGAAAACACCCGTTTTAGACAACTTTGGACGAGACCTAACTAAACTTGCTCATGAAGGGAAATTAGATCCGGTAATCGGGCGTGAAAAGGAGATTGAAAGAGTTGCCCAAGTCTTAAGTAGAAGAAAAAAGAACAATCCTGTTTTGATTGGCGAACCTGGTGTTGGTAAAACAGCAATTGCAGAAGGATTGGCATTAAGAATTATCAATCGAAAAGTTCCGAGAATTCTTCAGGATAAAAGAGTTGTTACTTTAGATCTTGCTGGTCTTGTAGCCGGTACAAAGTACAGAGGACAGTTTGAAGAGAGAATGAAAGCTCTAATGAGTGAACTTGAAAAAGCCCTGGACGTAATCTTGTTCATTGATGAACTTCATACAATTGTTGGCGCTGGTGGAGCAAGCGGTTCACTTGACGCTTCGAATATGTTCAAACCTGCGCTTGCAAGAGGCGAGATACAATGCATAGGCGCAACTACATTAGATGAATACAGAAAATTCGTTGAGACCGACGGCGCATTGGATAGAAGATTCCAAAAAGTTATGATCGATCCTCCGACAATGGAAGAAACAAAGGAGATTTTGATCAACATTAAATTCAAGTACGAAGAACATCACAGCGTAAAATATTCTGATGATGCAATTGATGCGGCTGTAAAATTAAGCGCAAGATATATTACCGATAGGTATTTCCCTGATAAGGCGATTGACGTTCTGGATGAAGCCGGTTCACGAGTTCATATGGGGAATTTTACAGTTTCCGATGAAATGCTGAAGCTTGAAGAAGAAATCGAAGAAATAAAAAAGAGGAAGATTAATGTTGTTAAACGTCAAGACTACGAAGAAGCCGCAAGATTGCGGGATACTGAAAGAAAGTTACAGTCCGATTTGGAAATAGCTAAACGCGAATGGGATAACAAAAATAAAGACGTTGTTTATGATGTATCCGAAGATGATATTGCCACTGTTGTTTCCATGATGACGGGCATACCTGTAACAAGAGTTGTTCAGGCTGAGACGGAAAAGCTCCTAAAAATGAATGATGCGATTAAAGAGATGATTGTTGGTCAGGATGAAGCGGTAGAAATGCTTACAAAGGCTATTCGCAGAACTCGCACAGGTCTCAAGAATCCTAAAAAGCCAATTGGCAGTTTCGTTTTCTTAGGACCAACGGGCGTTGGTAAAACGGAACTGGCAAAAGTAATAGCAAGATATTTGTTCGATACTGAAGATGCTTTGATTAGAATCGATATGAGCGAGTATATGGAAAAATATTCCGTTTCAAGATTGGTGGGCGCGCCTCCGGGATATGTCGGCTACGAAGAAGGCGGGCAATTAACTGAGCGGGTTAGAAGAAAACCATATTCAGTTGTTCTTTTTGACGAAATTGAAAAAGCTCATCCCGATGTTTTTAATATTTTGCTTCAAGTGCTTGATGACGGTACTTTAACGGACAGCCTTGGAAGAAGAGTAGATTTTAAAAACACAATTATTATAATGACTTCCAATATTGGCACAAAAGATATTAGGGATACGGGCGGTTATGGTTTCAGCGAAGTTTCGACGATGAATAAATATACGAATCTCAAGAATACTGTAGTTGACGCGATGAAGCATTTATTCAATCCGGAATTTTTGAATCGTATTGATGAGACAATCGTTTTCAGAAATCTTGAAGTAGAGGATATCAAAAAGATCATCA
>Ga0180009_10006059_pt1 | contig 12795 bp, 10 predicted proteins | sample OS_PC_MetaG_FD_123537 | JGI IMG/M metagenome (GOLD analysis project Ga0180009, IMG submission 123537) | Groundwater microbial communities from the Aspo Hard Rock Laboratory (HRL) deep subsurface site, Sweden - OS_PC_MetaG | ecosystem: Environmental > Aquatic > Deep subsurface > Groundwater...
AGGCGATTTTAAAAGGGATTTTTACGATTTATTAAAAAACAAGCCGGAAATACAGGCGACTGCCGGCATGTCTATGGAAAAATCAATAAATTATCACAAATTAAGATGCGTTTGCCCTGCCCCCGCCCCCTCTCCTAAAGGCGAGGGGGGGAAGGGGCAGGCATTTGCCAGCCCCGGGGTTTTGTACTATAATTTCAGCGCTCTCGAGGCGGCGAACAAAAAAATGAAGGATATTTTAGAACGCATCCATATTGTGCTGGTCGAGCCCAAGAATGCCGGCAACATCGGCTCGGTGGCCCGGGCCATGAAGAACATGGGCCTGTCCCGCCTGCACCTGGTCAACCCCGTCCCCTTCCGCGACGAGGTCGAACAGAGGAAAATGGGCTACCGCTCGCAGGAGATCATCGCCGCTGCCCGCGAATTTCCCAGCCTTTCAGAAGCGCTGCACGGCATCTCGCAGGTATTCCTGGCCACGGCGAAAAAAGGCAAATGGAAAAAGGATTTTCTGTCGCCGGCCCAGGCCGCGGCGCGCATCGCCGCCGGCAGCACGGCTGAAAAGATCGCCCTGGTCTTCGGCCGCGAGGACAAGGGGGTAACCACCGACGAGAGCCAGTCGGCCAATTACTTTATCCGCATCCCCATGGCCGGCACCTACCCGTCGCTCAACCTGTCCCAGGCGGTTATGGTGGTCACCTACGAAGTGTACAAGGCGGTCCATGAAAGCGGGCAGGCGGACGGCCTGCCGCGCATGGCCGAAAAAAGAGCCTTCGAGCGGCTAACCGAAAACATTTGGGAGCTGATGAAGAGTCTGGAAGTGCGCGAACCGGAAAACGGCCTGTTTCACCGCTCGCTGAAGCGGGCTCTGAACCGCACCCGCTGGACCAACGCCGATGTGGCCGTATTCGACCGTTTTTGCAAGCAGATGCGCTGGTTTGCCGAGAAACGCTGCCGCCGCCCTCAAGAAGAGGATAAATAAGCCAATGAGATTTTTCAACACCATGACCCGCCGCCAGGAGGAATTCCGCGAGATCGAGAAGGGTGCCATCGGCCTCTATACCTGCGGCCCCACGGTCTACGATTACCCGCACATCGGCAATTACCGTTCCTATGTTTTCGAGGACCTGGTCAAGCGCTTTTTCATTTTTTCCGGATACCGTGTCCGTCATGTGATGAACATCACAGATATAGACGACAAAACCATCCGCAAGGCCAATGAACTGGGGCTGCCCCTGGCCGAGGTAACGCAGAAATTCATCGACGCCTTTCATGGTGATATCCGCACCTTGAATGTCCTTCCCGCCGACGTCTATCCGCGCGCTACCGCGCACATCCCGGAAATGCTGGACCTGATCGCTGTGCTGCTGGAAAAGGGCTTTGCCTACGAGAAGGAAGGATCGGTCTACTTCAGTATTGAACGCTTTAAAGATTACGGCCGTTTGGCCAATATCGATGCCGACAATTTGCAGCCGGGCGCGGCGCAGGAAGCCGATGAGTACGAAAAGGAATCGATCCAGGACTTCGTCCTCTGGAAGGGCAAAAAACCGGGAGAGCCGTCCTGGCCCGCTCCTTTCGGCGCGGGGCGCCCGGGCTGGCACATCGAATGCTCGGCCATGAGCATGAAGTACCTGGGTGCGCATTTCGATATCCACATGGGCGGTGTGGACAATATTTTTCCTCACCATGAAAACGAGATCGCCCAATCCGAATGCGCCAACGGCCAGACCTTCGTTAATTATTGGCTGCACTGCCAGCACCTGGTGGTGGACAACAAGAAAATGTCCAAATCCCTTGGCAATTTTTATACCCTGGATGACGTGCTGCAGCGCGGATTCGACTCTATGGCCGTGCGCTACCTGCTCATCTCAACACACTACCGGAAACTGCTTAATTTTACCTTTGCCAATCTGGAAATGGCCGGGCAGGCCTTGAACCGCATCAAGAATTTTGTTTTTTCATTGAAAAACGTAGAGAACGCGGGGGAGGCTGCCCCTGAGATTGCTGTCCTGATTGCCTCCAATCGAAACGACTTCACCGAGAACATGGCAGACGATTTCAACATTTCGGGAGCGCTGGGTATCCTGTTCGATTTCATCCATGAAATCAATCAGAAAATGAGCGAACTCAGTAAAAAGGATGCCGCTGCCGTCCTGACATACCTGGAAGGCTTGGACACGGTGCTGGGTGTTCTGCGCGATAACGATTCCGGCCCCCTGGCCGCAGCCGTCGAGGAAAAAATCACCCGCCGTGAAAAAGCCAGAAAAGACAAGGATTTCGCCCTGGCCGACGCCATCCGCGCCGAATTGAAAGAACAGGGGATCGCGCTGCTCGACACCCCGGACGGGGTAAAGTGGAAAAAAGAGTGACTCGTTTTTGGCCGCTTAGGCGGCAGTGTTACTTCTCAAAGGCGTTGCGGATATAGTTAACGATTCTTCTGAGCAGGGAATCTTTTTTGCCCGCCCGCTGTTTGAGGATGATGGCTTCCTTGGTACCCTTGATGCGAAAGTTGATTTCGTTGTAAGAAGGGTTTAATTTTTTGGTTTTTTCGTAGAACTCGAGCGCAAGCCTGTAATTTCCAGCCTTGAAAAAATTTTCGGCGGCGTAAAAGCAGGCATCGTCATAGTTGGGATCGCGCTTGAGGGCGTCGGAAAAATATTTTTCGGCGGCATAAAAGTTCTTCCTGACCGTCAGGATGATGCCCAAATAAATCAACAGGAAAATATTGCGCTTATTGAGCTTGTAGGCTTCGTGGAATTTTTCCCCGGCCTGGAGGTAATTGTCCTTACACAGCGCGTAGAGGCCCTGATTGTAAAAGAACTTGGCCAGCTGATCCTGGGAGAAAAAGCTCATTTCCATTTTTTTGTTGGCGGCCTGGTAAATTTTCAGGATCTTCAGGAAGGCTTCGTGCAAGCGCATGAATTCCTCCTTCAATATGTCCTGGTTGATGATGATGCGCTGGAATTTGATCTGCAGGGTTTTTTCCAGGTATTTTTCGAGAATTTCAGGCAATGACGCCCCTTTGCCTAAATTAAAAAGACGCAAAAGTTCTTCTAAATATTCCGTACTCTCCATGGGGGAAATTTTAACACAAATTACAATAAATTATAATCTTTTTTCAAGAGGTGAAAAACTTCCATGGTATTGGCCCGAGTTTTGGCGAAAGGGCCGCTGCTGTCAATGGTGTAATTGGCCACTTTCAGCTTTTCCTTCAACGGGAATTGCGACTGGATGCGTTTTTCGGCTTCGGGCCGCGTCAACTTATCGCGCGCCATGGCCCGCTGCAGCTGTTCGGCAACCGCTGTATAAACCACAATGATCTTTTCGAATTCATTGTAGATGCCCGATTCGAGCAGCAGGGCCGATTCGTAGATCAGAAAGTCGTAAATCCTGGTTTCGGCAATGGCGCGGATCTTGTTGTGGCGTTCCTCGCTGACCAGCGGGTGCACGATGGTATTGATGAAATTCCGCTTTTCGTGATCTTCGAAAAGGATTTCACTGAATTTCTCCTTGTCCAGCCCCTTTTCCCGGTCGTAGATTTCAGAGCCGAAGGCGGATATGATCTCCTGTAAAATGGGTGAATCCTTGCTGAAAATGATATTTTTGGCCAATTCGTCGGCGCGCATGGTGTAGCAACCCTGTTCTTCCAGAACTTTCAGTACAAATGTCTTGCCGCTGCAGAAACCACCGGTCAGGCCGATTGCGTGCATTTTTTTTCAAGTTGAGGCTTAATTTTTCTTGTCCTTGATAAAATCAGAGAAATTAAAGATCGTATTCTGGTCGGTGACGATGGCCTGGATGCCGGGGGCCAGAAGCTTGACGTATTCGTACTGGATCAAGGCCGGGTTGTCGGCCAGGGCCTTGCCTTTCAGGCGCAGGGATTCGGCTTCGCCTTCGGCCTCGATGATCTTGCGCTGCTTTTCAAGTTCCTGCTTTTCCAAAACGTATTTCATGCGCTGGGCTTCCTGCTGGGCGATCTGCTTGTTTTCGATGGCTTGTTGGAAATCCTTGGAGAACTGGACGTTGCGCAGCAGCACCTCGTCACAAATAATGAAACTCTTTTTAAATGAATCGGTCAGGCCTTTATTGATCTCGGCCTGGATGCGCAACCGCTTTCCCGAATAGACGTCGAGCACCGGGTACTCCGATACGATCATGCGCACGGTCGAGCGCACCTGGGGGCGGATAATCTTGTTGACGAAATCGATGCCGATGCGGCGGTGCAGCTTGTCGAGGTTTTCGATATCGGGATGGTAACGCACCGAAATATCAAGCAGTACGGTCTGACCGTCCGAGGTCAGCGCCTGCAGCGAGTCGTCACCCCTGATCTCGCCCTCCAGGGCCATGATGCTCATGGTGTAGGTCTTGGCCTTGACATCGTACACGGTGGGTTCTTCGACCAGCGGCACGAGGAAATAAAACCCTTCGTTGGGGGTGACGCGCAGATTGCCCGTGGCTTTGTTAAAAATCACCGCCCGTTCGCCGGGATCGACGACAATGTAGATCTTTAACATGAAAACCAGCAAGAATAAAACGATCACTCCCACCAATATATATTTCCCGATATTCTTGGTCATTTTCCCTCCTTCTTTAAACACTTTTTTGATGTTTTCCATGAAAGCAGTGTAAGTAATTTAATTTTTATTGTCAAGGAATATCTGCTGGCGTTGTTTTTTGGCTTTCTTTGTTTTTTTACCGGGAATATAATATTTGCGCTGTCAACTTTCCGGCTGCTCATTTCGTTATACTGTTTGCCTGAGCAAAATTGGAGGATGATAATGGCCAAAAGAATGTTGTTGGCGCTGCTGCTGATTATTGTCGTTTTATTTGGCTGCTGAAGGCTTGATGATCAAGCCGATAGCAAGAGTCGTGGAGGCTAATAAATATGATCTGGAAATTGAGCAGAGCCTGGTGGCCCGGATCAAAAAGGGCGAAAGGGAAGCTTTTGCCGAGCTGGTCCGCCTTTACCAAAAAAAAATCTTCACTGTTGCCTATGGTTTTTTCCGCGACCGCGACGATGCGCTGGAAATCGTGCAGGAGACACTCATGAGGGTATATGAAAAAATCGGCTCTTACCAGCCGGAGCATTCGCTGCAAAGCTGGATTTACCGCTTGACCCGCAATTTGTGCGTGGACTATTACCGGAAATATGCAAAAAAAAGGAAGCTGGAAGACGGCTTCGAAAATGTTCCAGCCCGGCAATTGGCCAGCGCCGACAACTGCCAGGCCGTTTACGAGTCCCGGCAGATCTCTGCAGCGATCGACCGGGCTGTGGAAAACCTGTCGTGGCGGCAAAAAGAGGTTTTTTCGCTCAAATACCACCAGGGCATGAAGCTGCGGCAGGTGGCCGAAATCATGGCAATTTCAATTGGTACCGTGAAAGCCCTGCATCACCGGGCCCTGAAGCGAATCAAGCGGGAAGTGGCGCCCGGCCTGGGAGGTCAATATGAAAACATGTTATAAGATCCGGCCATTGCTGGAATGGCTGGCGGCGAACGAAATCGTAGACGACCAGCGGCACCTGGTTGAGGAGCATGTCCGTGTTTGTCCGGCCTGCCGGCGTGAATTAGCCGCTTGGCGGTCGCTGCTGGCCGCGGCTGCCGAACCTGGAGCCGCAACCGCTGCGGAACTACAAGCCATCGATTGGGATGCGGTAACCGCTAAAATTCTGGCCGGCGTCGGTCCGCAACCCGCTCGCGGCCGGCGGCTGGCGCCGATGTTTTCTCCCGCATTTCTGGCCGCCGCGGCAGCCTTGGTCGCAATTGTCGGCCTGGGTTTATTTTTTTTGACACGCACCGGCAGTGTGACCTTTCCCCTGGACAGCAACAGCCGGTTGTCGGCGGCAGCCGTGACGCGTTTGCAATCGGGCTTGGCCCGGGAAGAAGTGATCTCCTATTTGCAGCAAAGCCAATTGATGCTAACCGATCTGCTCAATGATTGCTCCAGCGAAGAGGTAGCAGCGCGGGAAATCGGTTTGTATTCACGAAAAGCCAAGGAGTTGCTGTTGAAGAAGAAGTATTTTCAGCAGAATTTGCCCGCCGTGGAGTGGTTCAAGGTGAGAAACGTCAGTGAACGGATCGACTGGATGAATTATGAAATCCTGCAGTTGGAGGATCAACAGCTTTGTCAGCAGATCTACCGCCTGCAGCGGATCATGGAAAATGAAAGATTACTGCTAAAAATCCGCTTGCTGGAAAGAGATCTCTCTTACCAGCCTTATCAAGAGGTTTAAATGAAAAAGAAAATATTTTCCGTAATTCTGATGAGCGGGCTTTTTTTAGGCGTTTTGGTTGCCGAGGCCGGCAGCGATATCTTTGCCAAGGCCAAGATGCTGATTTTTGACAAACAATGGGCCGCCGCCTTGAAGCAGTTGGATGAGGTCATTGGCAAACATGCCGACAGCCGTTATTACGCGGCGGCGCTTTTTTACCGCGGCAAATGCCAGGAAGAACTGGGAGTAAAAAAACAAGCCCTGGAGAGTTATGAAAAATTTATCAGAACCTCGGCAGGCAGCAATCTGGCCGAGGAAGCCCAAATTTCCATTATTGATCTTGCTGCCGGACTCCATCAGGCTGGGGAGAAAAGTTACCTGCAGAAAATGCTGAGGTTTCTGGACCATGAAAACAAAGTGGTTTCGTATTATGCCGCCTTCAAACTGAGCTACCTGGCTGACCGCAAAAACGCTGCCCGGGCATTGCCGGTTCTGCAAACCATCCTGGACAAGGAAAAAGATGAAGAATTGCGCGATCGGGCCAAAATCGCGGTCATGCGCATTGATCCCGCCAGGCTCAAGGGCATGGATCGGCAAAATAAAGATTTGGCTGCTAAAATGCTCAAGATCCGCATATTTGAAAAAAACAAACCGCAAGCGGAGGTGTCGCTGACCATCCCGCTGGCACTGGCCGACCTGGCCTTGAAATCGCTTAGCCAGGAGCAGAAGCGGTCGCTGCAAAAGCAAGGCTATGACCTGGATGAAATCCTGACCCAGTTGACCGCCAAGGGCTTGAAGATTGATATCCGGGACAAAGATAGCGTGATTAAAATCTGGGTCGAATGAACCCATCTCATGGAGGATACATGAAAAAAAGAATTGTTGCTTTGAGTGTTTTTCTGGTTGTTTTTGTCTTGGCGATCGCGCTTTTTGCCACCGCGGCCGATGATTACAAGGTCATCAAAAATGCCATCAAAAGTTCGGAAACTTCGGCAACTGGCCAGAAAAGCGTACAGTGGTTCAAGATTCTGGTGACCGAAAAGGACGGGAGCAAGGAAAAAGTAAAAATCTCCCTGCCTATTTCCCTGGTGGAGATGATGATCAATGCCTGCCCGGAAGAGAAGTTCGAGGTGGATCATGGCTGCCAGATTGACATCAGAAAAATCTGGAATGAGCTTAAAAAAGCCGGCCCTTTGGCGCTGATCGAAGTCGAAGATCACGGGGAAACCGTAAAAATCTGGTTTGAATAAGCCATGGTGTTGGCCGACTTGTGTGACAGCAGCGGAGACAAAAGCGCGGCTTTTGTCTCCGGCCGGATTCTGGGCTGAAAGTATCAGCTCGTCGTTCACCTCTTCCGCATCAATCGCTTCGCCGCCGAAGCCTCGCCCATATTCAGCTGATGCGAATTCGTTTTAAAATAATGCTGGTTGTGTGACAATCATTTCTTAATTCATCAAGGCTTTCTGATCTATTCTTTGTCTGGATATCAAAAATCAAACCTTCCTTATAATTCCAATTTTTTGAATAGAATTCTCAAAATTTTGGATTTCACAGCAGGGCCGGAAGCCATTCCGGTCAATCAGGTATTTCGTCTCTGATTTTTTCTTTTCGTCCCGAAATTATGTTTTTTCGTAAACGAGGGGAAACAACCGGTATTTCGTCTCTGATTTTTTTCTTTTCGTCTCAGAATTTTGTTTTTTCGCATCTTTTTTCGCAAACGAGGGGAAGCAAGAGGTTTGGCACGTATTATGCGGTCACACAGTGAAAAAATTTTAATTTCTGAGGAGGTGAAGGATGAAAAAAACAGTAATGGTCGTTTTTAGCGTTGCTTTTATCTTTTCCTATTGTGCCCCAAGCCGGGTGTCGGTTTCAGCAGCCAAGCCAGAGAGCGGCGCATCATACGTCAGCTACCTAGCCCGAGGCACGAGCCTGCTGGAACAGAAAAAATACGACGCAGCCATCAGCGAATTGAGGCAAGCCAGCATTCTGAAACCGGATTCGGACAAGGTTTACAACTTTTTGGGAATTGCTTACTTCATGAAAAAGAATTTAGATGAAGCGCGAAAATGCTTCCAGAAGGCCTTGGCAATCAATCCTGCTTACGCCGCCGCCCATTGCAATCTGGGGAATCTCCAGTTCAAGGAGGGCAAGGTGGATTCAGCAGTGGAAACCCTCAGTCAGGCCATCGCTGCCTTTGACGACAATGCCTCGCTACATTTCAGCCTGGGAACCATCCTGCTGCACAAGGGAGAAATAGATCAGGGATTCGCGCACCTGCAAAAAGTGATGATGCTTGATCCCGGGTACCTGGACCGGGAAAAAAGTTTTTCCATAGAAACTTCCGAAAGTGATCTCCCCCAGCCGGAGATATTCTTTTGTTATGCCCGTTTGTATGCCTCGACCGCCAACCTGAAAAAAACGCTGCAATATCTGGACAAAGCGAAAAAAGCGGGATTCGGCGAATGGAAGCGCATCCGCCATGATGATGCTTTTGCCCGACTCCGCGATGATCCGCAAGTCAAAAAATACCTGGATTGAATCCAGCCTTGGCGTAATGAGGGCAGCGTTTTCTATTTCTTTGCTATCTGGATGCCTTTCATCCTTTCGGGGCTAACGAAGATGGGGTTTTTCACTTGACCGCTGAGTCGATCTACGGGAATATTACTTCTGTTGATCGAGCGAATCTACGGCCTCGAACATGATCTGCTGGATGCGGGCGATGGTGGCCTCGGTGTCGCTCAATATGCCCTCGCGCAGCTTCATGTTGTCCAGCAGCTGCAAGGCCAGGGTTTTCAGCAGCGGCGCGGCCGGGTCCTGCTTGTGCAGGGCCACCATTTTTTTGATCAGGGAATTTTCGGGGTTGATCTCAAAAACGCGTTTGGCGAGCTGATAGTCCTTGTTGACCATTTTCATGATCTTTTCCATCTGCGCGGACGGGCCGTCGGCCGGGTTGAGCAGCAGGCAGGGGCTGTCGGTCAGGCGCTTGGATATTCTTACCTCCTTGATCTGTTCGCCGTAAATGGTCTTCAGGTAGACCACCAGGTTTTCCGCGTCCTTTACATAATCCACATCGGCGGCCTCGCTTTTTTCCTCCAGGGGGATGTCGGCGCTTTCGGCCATCTTGAACCCCTTCTTGTCGTACTCGCGCAAATGGTCAAGGACGAATTCATCCATGGGGTCGAGCAGGTAGAGCACTTCATGATCCTTTTTGCGGAAGATCTCCAGAGCCGGGTTTTTTTCGATCGACTGGCGGTCGGTACCGCCCAGGAAGTAGATCTCCTTTTGCCCCTCGGGCATACGTTCGACATATTCTTTCAGGTCGGTCAACTGGTCGGCGCCGCTTTTGGAGCTGGAAAAGAGGAGGAGCTGGGAGAGCTTTTCCCGGTTCTCATAGTCGCTGATAATGCCTTCCTTGAAGTTCTTGCTGAAGTTTTTCCAGATGCTCAGGTACTGGTCGCGGTTTTTGCTCTTGACGCTCGCCAGGTGTTCCAGGAGTTTTTTAAGCACGTGCTTCTTGATCTTAACGATGCGCACGTTGTTCTGGATGGTCTCGCGCGAGATGTTCAGCGGAATTTCCTCGGAATCGATGATGCCTTTGACGAAGCGCAGGTATTCGGGCATGATGTCCTTGGAACCCTTCTGGATCAGGATCTTCTTGGAATAAAGGTCCACGCCCGGCTCGGTCTTCATCAGCCCCAGCAGCTCGAACGAGGTCTTGGGCACGAACAGCAGGGAAGCGAACTGCACCGGGGCGTCGGAAGAGAGATGCAGGTACGTTTCCGGGTCTTCCTGGGTGTTCTCGAAAAACTTGTAGAAATCGGCGTAGTCCTTCTCGCTTAATTTTGACTTGGGCTGGGTCCAGATGGCATCCTGGCGCTCGATCTTTTCCCCCTCCAGATAGATGGGGAAGGGGACGAACTTGGAGTGCTTCAAAATGACATTCTTCAGGCGGTAGGTTTCCAGGAACTCCTTTTCGTCCTTCTTCAACAGCAACTCGATGCGGGTGCCGCGGCCGGCTTTTTCCGCCGCTTCGATGGAGTAACTACTTTCGCCCTTGGATTTCCACAGCCAGGCCTGACTGTCCTTTTGCCAGGATTTGCTGACGATGTGGATCTCCTTGGCCACCATGAAACTGGAATAAAAACCCACGCCGAATTTGCCGATCAGGTCGACCTGGTTCTTGGCCGGGGACTCGCTGATCTTTTTCAGGTAATCCAGGGTGCCGGAATGGGCGATGGTGCCGATGTTGCCGATAAGCTCTTCCTTGCTCATGCCGATGCCGTTGTCCTCAATGACCAGCTTGTTGTGCTTTTTGTCGATGCTGACGGTGATCTTCAGCTCTTCGTCCTTGTTGCTGAGCCCGGCCTCGGTCAGGATCTCGGACTGCATCTTGTTCAGGGCGTCGGCGGCGTTGGACACCAGCTCGCGCAGGAAAACCTCCTTGTTCTTGTATAGCGAATAGACCAGGATGTCGAGCAGCTGCTTGACCTCCGACTGAAATTCGAATGTTTGTTCCTTTTCGGTACTCATTTCTTTCTCCTTGCTTGATTTAAGTTTCATTATACCATTTCTGTCAAGGGTGTTTCCCCGCTAATTTCCAGACGGAGCCGCTCCCGTGTGCTAACCTAAAATAGAAACATTCTATTTGTATTTTTTTGATATAGAGAGGATATGGAACGAATGAATTCTTTTCCAAGGGAATATTGATAATTAAATCTTTTACTTATATAATTAAATTAATGGAGAGATTTTTGTGTTTTAAAAAGGGATCAGTCAGGTTGTTTACTTTTCTTTTTATTTTTCCGGCAATTGTATTTTCTCAAGAAAAAATATTTGAAAAAGTCGAAGTTGTAAATATCGAACTGATCGCCAGGGTCAAGGCCGGCGCCAAGTCGCTCAGCGGCTTGCGGGCAAGCGATTTCCTCCTGTATGAGGATGGCAGGCGGGTGGAGATCACCTCCTGCCGCGAAGTGCGGCGAACCATGAGCGCCCCGATCACTGCCGCTCCCGTGGCGGCACCGAAACCCGGCCGGCTGTTCTTGATCATGCTCTGGCTGAACGAGGAATCCCCCTCCTGGCGCCGCGCCTGGGAACGCTTCAAAAAAGAAGTGTACCGGCCTGGGGACCGGGTGGTACTGCAGTTCGCAGACCGTCTTTACGACATGAGGACGCCTTCCGACATCGAGGCCATGGAGCCCGAATGGCTGGAGCAATTGGCATCCCACCTGCGAATGCAGGAGACGGAAAAAAGTGCTTTGACACAGGCGCTGGAGAATGCCGCCGCCGATTTCTACCATGATCTGCAATCCTTGCCGGAAGGGAGAAACGAAATATTCCTGAGCATAAGAAAAGCAATGGAACCAGGGCTCTTCATGAACTTCAAGGGCTGTTACCTCGGCGCCCTGAATGAATTCAAGTTGCGCCGGGCGCGCGACCTGCGCGGCCGCCTGGAACGCTTCGCCGCTTCGCTGAAAACGATCGAGGCCGACAAATGGGTGCTGGTTTTCCTGCAGAATGAGCAGTTGCCATTGCTGACCCGGTATTCGCGGCTGACCCGTGAGGGCCGCATGCTGGCCGAAACCATTTACAAGTTGCGGGAGCTGATCGAGGAGAGCGAACGCGAGATTTTAATGGCCCGCGACGTCGTGGTCAGCGCCCGCGACCTGCGGCCCATTTTTATTGGCGCCAACGCGACTTTCCACCTTTTTCTCGCTGACACGGCGACAAAATCCGGAGAGAGCGAATATCTGACCCGGCGGCGGGTCTTTTCCGATTGGGAGGCGGTCTATCGTTCGATCAGCGCCGACACCGGCGGCCGGGTCACCGACAGCACCGATTTGGACAAAGCACTGAGCCAGGCGGCCGGAATGGAGGATGTTTATTACGTGCTCACCTATCAGCCGAACGAAAAAGGCGGCAAAGAGAGGAAGTTGCGTTTGGAGACCCGGCTGCCTGGTCGCCAAGTGATCTTCTCCCGCAGGGTGACCCTGGGCGAACTGTTCCCTTTGGCCATCGGCGAGCCGCGCTGGCAAGGAGGACGGCTGCTGCTGTCTTTGAGCGGCTACCAACGCTTTTTTGAAGGCGCGGGCCTGCGGGCATCGTTGAAACTCCAAGTGACCGCCCAGGGACCGACACCGCTAGCGCTCGAGTTCAGCCGCGAGTTCCGACCGCTGGAAGAGGCGGTGACCGTGGACATGGCCTTGAATTTTCCCCAGGCCGGCCGTTACCGCCTCGATATCGTCGCCAGCGATGAACTGAGCGGCAATCAGGTGGACGCGAAGCTGGAGATCGAAATACCCCTCCCCCCTGCCGTGCCTCCGGCCGCGAAAACTCCTGAAGGTTTGCCTGTTGAAGTTGCCGTTGATCCGGCACTGGATGGGCTGTTGACCCGGGCAGCCGCTTATTGCGAAAAACTGAAACAGGTCGCCATGCACTTTTATTGCCTGGAAGGCGTGACGGAGAATTTCCTGGAAAAAAATCCCCTCAATAAGCGGGTAGAACGACTCGAAAAGCGCTGGGAATACGACTACCAGGTGGTGATGAAAGGCGGTAGCATCAGCGAGCGCCGGGTGCTGTTGCGCGAGAACCGC
>Ga0180009_10006060_pt1 | contig 12793 bp, 12 predicted proteins | sample OS_PC_MetaG_FD_123537 | JGI IMG/M metagenome (GOLD analysis project Ga0180009, IMG submission 123537) | Groundwater microbial communities from the Aspo Hard Rock Laboratory (HRL) deep subsurface site, Sweden - OS_PC_MetaG | ecosystem: Environmental > Aquatic > Deep subsurface > Groundwater...
AGGCAGATTCTCGACAGGATCAGAGGGATACAGATTAAAAACAATTTGAGGTACTTCATCACATTTTCTCCTTTCCAAAATTGAATTGTATTTTGGTCCGGCAAAAAAAATCCCCGGACCGAAATTGATTCGATCTGGGGATATCCCTTTTTTATCCTCTGATCCGACGGCGTCCTCTGTCCGCGGAGGCGCAATAGTAGCTTCAGGCAGGTCTTCTGACTCTCGGATCATCCTACTGGCCGCACCTTCCCGACCGAATTAATCGGTCAGTGGTATTTAGAGAACATTTTGAAAAACGGATATTTTTCAAAAAATTCTCGGCGGCGGTAGTCCCCGATCACAGCGGCGGGCCCGTCCCCGTTTCAAAGGGGTTCCCTTTTAAACTCGAATGAGTACCTGAATGTTAAACTATATGATGTAAGCAAACGGTAAAGTCAATAAAAAAGTTAACAGGGATCGGGGATCAGGGATCAGGGGTCGGCAAAAACTTTTTGGGTACCAGGTTCACCCGCGGGAACCGGCCGATGGGGCTTTCATCAACCAGCAGGGTGCAGCCATAGACGTCTTCCAGGATCTTATAGCTGAGCACTTCCTGGGGCGATCCCAGCGTTACGATCCGGCCGCGGCTGAGCAGCAGCAGGCGCTGGGCATACATGGCGGCCAGGTTGATGTCATGGGACACCATGACAATGGTGATGTTCTTTTCCGCCCGCAGCTTTTCCATCAGATCCATAATTTTGATCTGGTGCGCCAGGTCCAGGGAGGCGGTCGGTTCATCTAAAAGGATAATTTGCGGTTCCTGGCAAATGGCGCGGGCAATGAACACCCGCTGGCGTTCTCCGCCGCTCAACTGATTCAGTTTGCGGTGAGCGAGATGCTCGGTTTCGGTGAAGGCAATCGCTCTTTTTGCGATTTCAAGATCATCTGCCTGCTCCCATCCGAGCAGCCCCAGGTGGGGGGAACGGCCCATCAAGACAATTTCCGTGACTGTAAATGGAAAATCCAGGGCTGCCATTTGAGGAACAAAGGCAACCGTCCGAGCCAGAGCCTTGCGCGGGTATGACTCAAGGGGACGGTCAAATAACGTCAACCGGCCCTGCAGCGGTTTGATGAGATTCGCAATGATCTTCATCAAAGTGGTTTTGCCGGAGCCGTTGGGTCCGATCACAATGAAAAAATCGCCGGTTTCAATCGAAAAGGAAATATCCTGTAACACGGGAAAGTCGCCGTATGAATGGTCGATCTTATTTATATCGATTGCGGTCGTCATCGTTTGGATGTTTTCATTAAAAATATGAATAAGGGCGCGCCGATCATGGCAGTGATGACACCAACCGGCATCTCACCCTGTTCGGGCAAAATCCTTGCCAGTACGTCGCAAAGGACCATGTAGGTGCTGCCGCCCAGAATACATGCCGGAACCAGCACGCGGTGGTCGGGGCCCAGCAGCAGGCGCAGCAGATGGGGCATGACCAGGCCCACAAACCCCAGCAATCCGCTGTGGCTGACGGTTGCGCTGACCATAAAAGAAGTCGTAATCAGCAGCGTCACCGTCACCGCCTTTACATGGACGCCCATGGACTGGGCTTGTTCTTTGCCTGCCAGGAGCAAATTCATGGGATGGGCAAACCAGAAGATCAGAATCATTCCCGGCAACAGCGTTGCCCCAAGGATTGCAACCTGCCGGGCGTCGACCATGGAAAAATCCCCCATCAGCCAGAAAATGATATTGTGCAGCCGGCTATCCTGGGTCAACGATACCAGAAACATGATGACCGCCGCGCAAAAGGCATTGACCATCACACCGGATAGCAGCAGCGATTCTCTTTTTAGAATCGTCTGTCCGGACACCATCATTAAAATCAGCAGGAGGGTGGCCATGCTGCCGATAAAAGCTAAAAGGCTGACGCCCGGGAAGGGAGAAACCCCCAGCAGGATACCGATAATTGCCCCAATGGCCGAACCTCCTGAAATGCCGAGGATGTAGGGTTCGGCCAGCGGGTTGCGCAGCAGCGCCTGAAAAACCAGGCCACCCACCGATAGCGTGGCGCCCACAAGGGCTGCCAGCAGAACCCGGGGCAGACGAATTCGCCAGATGATGGCAGCGAGGGTGGGGTCGATCTCATTTTTACCCCAAACGGCTTGAATGGTCGCTGTCAGGCTGCTCCCGGTCGACCCGGCCGACAGCCCCAGCAGCATCGCCGCCAGCAGCAGCAGGAGCAGCACAAAAGAGACGATCATCAGACGTTTGAGCACTAGGGGTGGTTTCACGGCGATTTGCTTTCCTTTGTAAATTCAGGGTGGATCAGTTTTACCAGCAGCTCGAGGGCCTCCACCAGACGGGGTGACGGACGGTCGAAAAGGTTGGAGTCCTCGATGAAGATTTTCCGGTTTTGGACCGCCGGCATGTTCGGCCAGCGGGACCACTCTTCTTTTACGCGTTCAAAAACAGCGGCCCTGGCCATGGAGGTGATAATAATGACATCCGGCGAAAGACTCAGGACCTGTTCCCGGCTGAAGCGGGGATAGGGAGTGTCCCCCGCCGCCAGGTTTGTCCCCCCTGCTTTTTCGATCAGCTCGTGGATAAAGGTGGGCGTCCCCACGGAAACAATCGGTGAAATTCCGATCTGAAAAAAAACGCCGGGCCTGCTTGCGGCTTGGGAAACTTTTGTCTGAACATGCGCGATCCTTGCCTGCATGGTTTGTACCAGATCCCGGGCAGTATTTTCGGCGTTCATCAGCCGGCCGAATGCCAGGATGGTTTCCATGACCGAATTTAAATTGTGGGGGTCTACGGCGTAAACCGGGATTCCCATTGATTCGATCCGTTCCACCACCACCCGTGGATTTCCATCCTTAATCGCAATGCAAAGGTCCGGTTTCAATGCCACAATGCGCTCCAGATCCAGTTGCACATAGGACCCCACCTTGGGAAATTTACGGGCCTCAACCGGGTAGTCGCTGAATTGGGTGACGCCTTTCAAGCGATGCTCCTGTTTCAAGGCAAAGATTATTTCAGTGATATTGGGTGCCAGCGCGATGACGCGCCGGGGATCGGCGGGCACCTTGACCGAACGGCCCAGCAGGTCCGTTACTTCCGTAAAGGTTGCGGCAAAACCTGCGGGGAGATACAGTCCACCCGTCAGTAGAAAAAAAATGACCAAACAGCCGGCTGATTTGATGGCGGATTTCATTGCGGCAATCATTGTCTGCAACTGCTTCGAAACAGGTTGCAATAAAAAACCCCGGACTGAAATTGAATCAATTCGGGGTGTCCCGTTTAAAGCTTCAAAGTCTCAGTCCACGGAGATAATTACACTGTTCAGGCAGGCCTTCTGACTCTCGAATCACCCTACTGGCCGCGTCTTCCCGTCCATCAAAACCGGACAGTGACTTGCTGCGGCGTTCGTACTCGATTACAGCGGCGGGTCCGTCCCCGAATCTCACGGGGTTTCCTATTAAGTTTGCTGCAAACACCTGAACATTTCTATGATCAAGTAATGAGAATGGGTTGCCCCTGTCAAGAAAATAATGATGCCGGGCACCCAAGGGCGGTGCACAATAAAATTACATTTCGATGCCCACTCTGGCTTTAACCCCTTTTTGATAATAATGTTTTATACTCTTCATTTCGGTAACCAGGTCCGCCATTGCAATGGCTTTAGGGTGCGCATACCGTCCGGTGATCACCAATTCCACGTTAGCGGGCTTGGTAACAATGATGTCCAGCAGGTCCTGTATGGGAAAGAGTCCAAGCTTGACGGCCACGTTGGCTTCACCCAGCATCACCACCTGGTAGGCACCGGAATCCATGACCGCTTTAACCCTTTCAATCCCTTTTTTTGCAGCTTGAATGTCGGTGATCGATGGTAAGTCGTTGATAAAATTTCCGACTCCAAACTGCTCTACCGTAATTAGGTCGGAAAACCTTTCGAGCGCTTTAATTTCGCTGAATTGGCCCATCTTGATAAACTGAGCGATATAGACCTTTAACCCGGCACCGGCGGCCCGCAATGCAAGCCCCAGGGCAGCAGTGGTTTTCCCTTTCCCGTCTCCGGTATAGATTTGTACATAACCTTTCATTTAAGTAACTACCTTTCTGATCAGATCATTGGGTGCGCAGTCGGTCTTCAGTGTCATAATGGCTTTTAAACCGGGCTGAGCAAAAGCCAAAGCCCGACCGTTTTCGTCGGCGATATCGATAATTTCGCATTTGCCGGCCGGACCTTTTGAAATCAATATTTCAACGCTATCACCCTTAAAAACCTTGTTGCGGACATCAATTTTAATTTGCCGGTGGCCTACCCGCTTCAGTACTTTGCCAATAAACAGGGGTTTTTCAGATGGTGTTGAATTATGATAGTTGGGTGCAATTTGATCCGGGTCGCCGAAATAAAAACCGGTACAGTAGCCCCGGTGACTGATACGATCGAGTTCATCAATCCACTCTTTTTTTACTACATATTCAGAGGGGTTTTGATAGTAGGCATCGATTGCTTCACGGTAAACTTTCACCGTGGAGGCGACATAATTGATACCTTTCATGCGGCCTTCAATTTTAAGTGCCGCAAGACCCGATTCAACCAGATCAGGAATATGCGCAATCATACACAAATCATTTGAATTGAAAATGTAGGTGCCCCGGTTGTCCTCTGTTATCGGCATATATTTTCCCGGTCGGGTTTCTTCCACTATTGCATACTTCCATCGGCAGGGGTGGCAGCACATGCCGCGGTTGCTGTCCCGGTTTGCCATAAAATTGCTCAGCAGGCACCTGCCGGAATAAGAAATGCACATGGCGCCGTGTATAAAAGCCTCAATTTCCAGGTCGCATCTTGTAACAATTTCTTTGATCTCTTTCAATGTCAGTTCACGGGCAACAACGACTCTTTTGATGCCTTGATTTTTCCAGAACATCACGCTGTTGTAATTGGTTGTGTTGGCCTGCGTGCTCAGGTGAAGAGGAACATCCGGCAGCGCCGCACGGGCCAGTGTGATGACGGCGGGGTCGGAAACGATAAGTCCATCGATTGGAATGAAGCTTACAGATTCAAGATAGCCCTGGAGCGCTGCCTGCTCGGCATTTCTTGAATAAATATTACAGGCCAGATATACCTTGACACCGCCGGCATGGGCGAGAGACACGGCCGCTTTCAGTTCATCAAGGGTAAAGTTTTGTGAAAAATTTCTTAGACTGAAATCCTTGCCGGCCAGGTAGACCGCATCGGCGCCATAATGCATGGCAATTTCAAGTTTTTCAAAATTTCCCGCCGGCGCAAGGAGTTCGATCCGGTCAGTATTCTTTTTCATTTATAATCCTGTCGATAACCGCTGCCAGACTTTCCGGCCACGGCTTGGGGTGTATACCAAATTGCCGTGAAATCAGACCGCAGTCTAAAGCCGAGTATTGCGGCCGTTCAGCCGCAGTCGGAAATTGATGCGTTGGTATGGCTACGATGTGCGGGCGCTGAAAAAGGTGATATTGATCGGCAAAATCAAAAATTTTCTGGGCAAATTGATACCACGAGACGATGCCCTGGCCGCAGTAATGATATATTCCCCAGCTAACGGTCTCATTTTTTGTTATGTCTGAAGCGATTTTTAAAACCGCCCGCGCTAGATCGCAAGCGCTGGTTGGAGACCCGAACTGGTCATCCACAACACGTATGGATTTTTTTTCTTTTGCAAGCCGCAGCATGGTTTTAACGAAATTATGACCGTAGGCGCCATAGAGCCAGGAAGTTCGCAGGATGATATGCGTTGATAATAAGTTTCGCACTGCTTCTTCGCCGGCGGCCTTACTGTGGCCGTATACACCGATCGGCGACAAGGGGTCCGATTCAACGTAAGGAATATCTTTTTTGCCGTCAAAAACGTAATCCGTTGAAATATGGATGAGCGGAATTCCTGAATTTGAACATATTCCGGCAAGGTTCGCCGGGCCGTCCCGGTTTACGCGAAAAGCCATGTCGGGTTCAGTCTCGGCGCCATCGACATGCGTATATGCGGCCGCATTTACAACCAGGTCGGGTTTTAATTGTTCAATTTTTTCTGCCGTTTTTGTTTCATCGGTAATATCAAGTTCCGGCAGATCGGTAGCGATAGGCTCAAAGGCGCTACCCTGAGCTTGAACCTGCAATTCCTTTCCGAGCTGTCCGTTGGCGCCGGTTAGAAGAATTTTCAAGGCAGGGCCTCCAGGGCGGGCAGGTCTTCAGGAGCAAGGTCGCGAAGAAACGGGAACCTTTTGTCTTTTTCGGATATGATCGGGTTCTTTACGGGCCAGTCAATGCCGATGCCAGGATCCTGCCAATTGATTCCGCCTTCATCGTCCGGCTTATAAAAATCCGAACATTTGTACCAAACATGGGCCGTCCGGCTGCAGACACAGAAGCCATGCGCAAACCCTGCGGGTACCATCATCTGACGCCTGTTCTTGTCCGAAAGGTAAACGCCGGTCCATTTGCCGTAAGTGGAAGCGCCCGGTCTGATATCGACGGCCACATCAAATATTTCACCGGTAATTACCTGCACCAGTTTTGCTTGGGGGAATTTCTTTTGGTAATGCAGCCCCCGGATCGTGTCTTTGATAGAAAAAGATAGATTGTCTTGAACAAATTGCCATTTGATGCCGATCTGCTGATATTTTTGCTGATGAAAGGTTTCCATAAAAAAACCGCGCCGATCTTCAAACACATCCGGTTCAAGTATAAGGACGCCATCAAGTTCGGTGGGGATCATATTCATGGCAGTTTTTTTTCGTATTTGAGCAATTCTATCAGGTATTGGCCATTGGTGTTCTGTAACAGCGGTTGCGCCAGCTTTTCAACCTGTTTTGCGTCGATATAGCCCATGCGATAGGCAATTTCTTCCAGACAGGCAACTTTGAGACCCTGTCTGTTTTCAATGGTTGCAATAAAGTTGGATGCCTGCATGAGGGTTTCGTGGGTTCCGGTATCCAGCCAGGCAATGCCGCGGCCCAGTTTTTCCACATACAGGGTCCCCATCTTTAAATACGCAACATTGACATCCGTAATTTCCAGCTCACCCCTTGCAGACGGTTTCAGTTCAGCGGCGATATCCAAAACCTGATTATCATAAAAGTAAAGACCGGTTACCGCATAGTTGGACGTTGGCTTTTTTGGTTTTTCTTCAATACCGATTACTTTGTCGGTATCATCAAATTGCAGTACACCGTATCGTTCGGGGTTTTTGACCCAGTATCCGAAAACCGTAGCGCCTTTTTTTCGGGATTTGGCCTTGTTGAGCTGCTCGGGAAGGCCGTGACCATAAAAAATATTGTCTCCCAAAACCATGCAGACAGAATCATTTCCAACAAAATTTTTTCCGATAATAAAGGCTTGAGCCAATCCTTCCGGCCGGGGTTGTTCGGCATAGTCAAAATTGACTCCCCACTGGGACCCGTCGCCCAGCAATTTCCGGAATAGCGGAAGATCCTGTGGAGTTGAAATGATCAATATGTCACGGATCTCTGCCAGCATGAGAGCTGAAAGCGGAAAATAAACCATCGGCTTGTCATATACCGGCAGCAGCTGTTTACTGACAACCTTGGTGATCGGGTAGAGCCTTGTGCCCGATCCACCGGCCAGAATAATTCCTTTCATAATTTTTCCTTTGGTTAAGTCAAAGATTTAGTTCGATGCAACGGTTACATATCCATATAATTTTTTTTTTATGTTTTTGCAATAACAGTGCTAAGTTTGATGGTAATTTTTTTTGCATGAAGCAGCAAGCAAACAGACTTTATAGGTTTGCTGATTCACCCGGCACCAATCTGATCTGCAGCCCGAGGATTATAAATTTGATTATATTAAGATTTTTAATACCCCGTCCGCTTGCGGCGGGGTGGAACGGCATTTAAACTTGATCCAAAGGCAAATCGAAAAAATCCATTGACAGTTTGGTTGAATCTGCCAAATAGTATTCAGTAGCCCAATTGAATAATTGAGAGTGCCTTCATGAAGAGCCTAAACAGAAAATTCAAGGATGCTATTTACGAGCAGTTCTCAAGAATCGGCAAGGCGGTTTCGAACCCGAAACGGTTAGATTTGCTCGATTTGCTCTGCTAGGATGAAAAAACCGTTGAAACCCTTAGATGTTTCTTTTGCACTCGGTGTGTGGCAGTTCTACTAAAAAGAAGTTTTACGGAGGAATGAATGGCTTTTATTGAGAAGTTTCTGGGAAAACGGGTCGAAATACCTGAAGATCGCCGCTATTATACAAAACAGGGCCTCTGGGCAAAATCAGAAAGCCGGGATATTGTTTTTGGACTGAGCGAACCGGCACTGGTCTTGATGGGGGGACTCAAAGACCTGGATTGGCTTGTCAAAGAAGGCCAATCCATAAGAGAAAAAGAGAGCGTCGCCTTTGCGATTACTGGAAAGATTCTCTACATCGATTCGCCCCTATCAGGTATCGTTCATTTCAATCCCCGGATAAAGCAAAGCACCTCTCTTGTTCTTGAGGATTCTTACGGCAAAGGATGGTTGTTCAGAATAGAGCCGGAGGGGGAATCGGAAAAATTATTGCTTCAGTTCGCCGATGCTGACACCTACATTGAAAGTCTCCAAAGCACCGAGGGATTTAAGAATCCGGAAGGACTAAAAGGAGGTGTCTCAGGAATCTGCAAGGCAGTTTATACGGGTATCCGGGATCAAGAACTCTAATTTTGAATGAATTTCCCCGATACCGTTGCGCATGTTGAATGGGATTAGTTGTGGGCATTGAAGGCTTTTCGAACAGCCTCTGAAAGAGCTTCATAATCGGGGATGTGATCGAATGCTATGCTTCCGTTAATGACAATGGAGGGTATGGCAGGCTTACGACCACACAGTTTAACCAGCTCATCGAACCTGCGCAGCCCACCTCGATCGCCCATATCCACCACTTCCCAACTTAACATAGCATCCTCAAAATCAGGGGCGATCTCTTCGAGCACCCCTATTGCCAAGTCACAGAGCATGCAGCCCTTTTTCTTAGCAACGATCTCCACTAACACGGGTTGGTTATCCGCTCGCATCAACCATTCCTTATACTTTTATTGGTGCCCCCGGCAGGAATCGGACCTGCGGCGCATGGATTAGGAATCCATTGCTCTATCCACTGAGCTACGGGGGCGAAATGTAGCAATTTCATAAGGTTATGCGCTTCCACTTTTTTTAGATCAAATATGGTGGATTGTGCTTGAAATTGTGTCTGTTTCTGAAATCGTGAAAAATCCTTACACCAATTTTAGCATCCTTGCAAGCCTGTTTCCATGCTTAAGGTTCTATCCGGGAGTGCGTCAAGCGGGTCAACAACGTCGGGGCCGCCGAGGTCGAGCGGCGGTGAGCTGCACAGCGAAGGCTCACTGGCCGAGGTCGTACTCGCCGCTCCTTTTGTCGTATGGGCATAAGGAATGTAGCAGCAAATGCAAGGAGGTCAGAACATTTTCCTCGCATGAGCCTGGTTTGCCGGCGAGCAGGATTCCAATTTCATTGTTGTGCAGATCCATCACCTTTTCGCAGCACGGATTGCCGGGGGCGGCTTTTCGAAAAAAGATCAAATATTCGCTGTCCTCTTCATGGGCGGTGCTTAGGCCTCTAGCAAAATCAGTCCCAAATCGCTCAGCAAGCACGCACACCAAATAGGCATGTCTGGCGGCATCACCCAGACCGTTGCGTTCTTTGGCCCAATACTTTCCATCCATGCCCGTCTGCCATTGCTCTGTTTTCTGCTTTAGAGCATTCGCCTTGTAACAATTGATCGGATGACGCAGGCAGAACCTCTCCTCGGCCCAATCATCAACAATAGCAGTCTGGGTTAGGTCTTCCACCCAGACGACCTTTCCATCCTGGCAGACCTCTTTTTTGCAGAGTCCGTAAACATTTTGAGAAGGCGTGAAGCGGGCGACGTCGCACGAATCCGACTTTAAAGAAAGGGTAGGCGTAGCGCAGCCCGAGATGGTAAAAATGATCGCGATGAAAAAGACACTCTTCGCGAGCCCTCCTTTGAGGACGATGTTCTTAGCTGCCTTGAACATGCCCAGGCAAAGAATGCCCAATAGACTCAGAAACCCGAAGATACCCAGGAATTCAAGGACTCCGTAAGCGATCACGCTGTTCCATTCTTTCAAGAAAAAGCCGGCGGCGGCGATGGCAGGAAAGGGCGCAAGATATTTCAAAGCGCCTGTGCGTCTCTGCCCATAGTCCCTAGACAGGGCAAGGAGGATGAAGGCGGGAAAGAGATAGACGCTGAAGGCGCCCCCGAAAAGAAGCCCGGTGAGATATCGCGCGTCATTTGAGGGAGCTCGAAAACCGTGGGAGTTGGAGAAGACGTCGAGGAACAGGGGAAGGGCGAGGAGCGTATTGATACCCAGAAGACGAACGGAAGGCAGCTTCCACGTTTTCCAATGCGCCGCGAGCTGAATCAGCACGCCTGCCCCAAATCCGGCATAAATGCCGGCACAGCGGGCATCCCATGACAGGGTATGCCCGCCTATCCAGATGGCTTTGGCGGGAATCCAATGGAAAAGGTAGCTGTTGAGGAACTCGACTGGACCTGTTCCAAGAGTGGTGCTAAGTTGCTAAAGTTCGCGGATGATTTATATCCCCTTAAAAGTGAGCCTGGAGCAGATGAACCGGCCCGATTTTCGATGAAAGCCGGGGCCCCTGCGGCTGAACCCCGGCTGATCGGAACGACGGCAAAGCGGGACAATCAATAAACTTTTCGCTCTCTGATCTCCTTGGTCTGTTCCTTCAGGCTGAGAATTTCATCCGTATTCAGGTAGGTCCACGCCTTTTCCATAATGACCGGATAGAAGTCCCTCAAGGCATTCGCCAGCGCTTCCTCCCTGCCGCTATATTTCAACTTTCCTTCGCCCCACTGAAGAACGTTCCCATACTGATCTTTCCGCAGGGCAACGGCCTCGTAGACCTCGACGTCACTGACCTGCCTGTCTTCCAGCTCGAGTTTCTTTATCCACATCTTCTGGCCGGACATGGGCTCCCTCATCTCATAGGCAATCCAGCCGCTGATCTTCATGGTGAAAGGTTTCACCGTGTGACCGACGCCCTGATATTCTTGACGGGACGAACCGGAGAACTTGGTGTCGGTCATAAGAAAAACCCTCGGAGCAAGGGTGAGGTCGGCATTTTTCTTGTCGGGGTAGGTTACGTCATCCAGCGTCTGATAAGGTCCAACCGCCGTCATACCTTTGGCCACGATGATTTTGTCCAAGTCGACGCCCATCGATTTGGAAAAACCCTTACCAACCTTTGCATACGTGGCGTCTGTGAAGGCACTTTCGGCTTCTTTATAGAAGGGATTGACCACAATGACGTTTACCTTTACCGAAGCGGGGCGCATTTGCTGCGGCGGGTCGAAGTTGTAGGCATAATTCTCATTCCAGTGGGAACTCGGCAGCGGCGTGATCTGCGGGGCAGTGGCGCACGCCAGAATGAACCCTATGGATGCAATAAACCCTGCGAGCATCAGCACCGATGCTCCGGCAACTTGTTTTTCGATTCCAATTAAAGTTTTCAAGGCTGATCCCCCTTTTCGGAAAGTTATTGATTGATAAGAACTCGCTTTGGAGTGATTGGAACTTGAATTCCAAAATTAATATCTGTTTTTTTAATAAACTATTGGCAATTTTGTCAATAATTATAAATTCGAAAATCTTATGACACATTGGTGTTTTGTTGGTGAAGGACAATAAAAAACAGGACACACACCTGTAATTATCGGCTTTATAAAATTGCCCCTTTTCGATTAGGAATCCATTGTTCTATCCACTGAGCTACGGGGGCGAAACTTATTCGATATAGAGCTTTTGGCCCGGGTAGATTTTACTCCTGGGGGTTAATCGGTTAATCCGGAGGAATTGTTCCAGGGGCATTTTGAATCGCTGCGAGATTTTAAAGGGGCTGTCGCCGTGTTTGACCTGATAGGTTTTTAATTCTTCACTTGGCGGAGCTTCCTTTATTTGCCCCGATATATGGAGAATCTGGCCGATACTGAGTGTGGTGGAATTCAGCTTGTTTAACTCCTGGATCTCTTTGGTGGTGGTACCATAGCGTTTGGCGATAATCCAGAGGGAATCACCGCTTCGAACCGTATGGGTTGCTGGAGGCTTCTCCGGCACGATGGTCTGGGCAGGCGGCTGATAGGACCCGCCCTGGGGAATTTTCAGCACCTGACCGGCAACGATGAAATTGTGCCTGTGAATGTTGTTCGCCCGGGCGATGCTGCTAACGCTGGTCCGGTATCGATTGGCTATACCGGAAAGCGATTCGCCCGCTCTTACCCTGTGGTTGACATAATCCGGCTGCGGTCTGGAGGATACGGGGATATCGTCCAGTTTCGCCAGCAGTTCTTCCGCCTTTCCGGCGGGCACCCGGAGTTGGTAGAGTTCGCGCGGTAATATCTTGTAGCGCAGTTCAGGATTCAGTTCCGTCAAATCGGCCATGTCAATATCTATTATATTGGCGATATCCCGCAGATGCATCTGTTTTGTAACAGTTGATATTTCAAATTCAAAGGGCGGATCGACCGTTACGCTGTCCAGCCCGTATCGTTCCTTGTTGTTGAGAACATGCAGCGTGGCCAAGAACCTGGGGACGTAACGGGCCGTCTCAAACGGTAGGCGTTCGAACAAATCCCAAAAGTCATCGAGGTAGTTCACATTTTGGCTTTTGATGACCCGTAATACCCTGCCTTCGCCGCAGTTGTATGCGGCCAGAGCGGTCGTCCAATCGCCGAAGATCTGATGCAACTCCTTTAAATACGCGATCGC
>Ga0180009_10006061_pt1 | contig 12793 bp, 16 predicted proteins | sample OS_PC_MetaG_FD_123537 | JGI IMG/M metagenome (GOLD analysis project Ga0180009, IMG submission 123537) | Groundwater microbial communities from the Aspo Hard Rock Laboratory (HRL) deep subsurface site, Sweden - OS_PC_MetaG | ecosystem: Environmental > Aquatic > Deep subsurface > Groundwater...
CTAACAAATGAAAATACTTTTTACCAGACTTCAGCTCATCTTTTGTAAAATAAGCCAAAATCAGTCCAATAATCAATCCCCCAAAAGCTATTGCTGATTCAATAAGCATAAAAATATTAGGTTAAATCAGATATAAATAGTTTTTGTTAATTTTAATCCAATATCCGCTCTTTTTTAACAAAAAATAATCTTTCAAAAAACTTATAAAAACGTGCAGATTCTCATTTTTTATACAAAATTTACAGCTCTCAATATCTTTGAGAGCCATATTTTATGAAAATGGAAAGTCAAAAAAAATTATCTGAGATTATAATTGATTTAGAACTTAGTAGTTTATGTAATCTTTCTTGTACATTTTGCCCCAGAAGTAAGATAAAAAGATCAAAACATTTCATAGACTTAAACACTATAGATAGTTTAATCCCTATAATTGATGAAAAACATATTATCTGGTTTTCTGGAATGGGAGAACCTTTCCTACATCCAAATCTTCCAGAAATAATAAGAAGAATAAAAAAAAGTGGGGCCAAAGTTTATACTAATACTAATGCTTCAGCACCAAGGTATAAAGATACACTTGACATTGCTATCAAAGAAGGATTAGATTATGTTAATATAAGTATATATGGGCACGATAATGAATCCTATAAAACTAATACTAGAAAAAATGTTTTTGATAGAGTTTTAGATAATGTAAAATTTTTACAAAATTTAAAAGTACCATATAGAATATCATATGTAGCTTCTTCAGAAGTTAATAAAAATGAATTAAGGAAAAAATTAGAAGATGTTTTTGGAACAGATAAAATTAGATTGCCTCAACTGCACCACAGAAGCTTTTCATCGCGAGAACAATCAATATCGGAGTGTGCTTTGGCACAATTTTATTTATTTATCTCCTCTGATGGAAATGTTTTTTCATGTGTAAATGATGTTAGTGGAGAAAATAATTTTGGAAAAGATATATACACTGCTGCAGGGGAAAAAAGAAAAGAATATCCCTTTAAGATTTGTGTGTATTGTGATGAACCCCACAGAACCATACCTTATAAAGAAGATTATTTTCAAAGGGTTTTTGATTTAAGTTCTAGACAGAAATAATGTTTTAAGCCAAAATCAAATCAATAATTAACTCTATAAAAACTTTTAATCCAATAATCTCTCTTTTTTAACAAATAAGCTTCTAACAAACCAGTACATAGAATACAATTCAAAGGAAAATGGAAAATATCCCAAATACCCCAAAACAGACATTTCAAATATCTTAAAAAAAACCAACAAAAGGAATATCACAGGTCCATTTAGATATTGCCCAATAATTCCAAAATTCCCATAAAAAACCCAAAATAATTCCAGCTAAAAGCAAAGATAAAGGCACAGCAAGTTTTTTATTTTTAATATGTCCTAAAATACTTGGTTGTTTATTTAAGTAATTCAAAGGATCTAAAATAAAAAAGAAACCAAGCAAAACCAATGGAAAGGTAAATTTTGGCAAAAGTAAGGGAACAACAAAAAATACCACCCCAATCATTATCATAACTTTCAAGAAACTCTTGCTTATCTTATATTTTTTTTGTAATTTAATCTTATCAAACACAGCACAACAACAAAACCGAAAAAAATATAAATCTATTTTCCATCACAATTTTATGCAAGATAAATATTTAGGAATTGTACATACCAAAAACGTAGGAGATATTCCATTTTTTACTGTAGGCATATATTCTTATCAAGACCATAAGACTCAAGATTATGAACAAGTGGCCGAATTTGGAAGAGCTATTTCTGTACTTTGTAGATATATTTCAAAAGCACCCGAATTAATAGAACAAGAGATATCTACAGGACTTCTAAGTTCCGACCAAGAAGAAGCTATCAAATCAGTAAGAAAACTATTTCTTGAACAAAGAGTATTAACACAGTAGCTTAAAATAAAAAAGCTCGACAACCACCAGCACAAGATTTAAAAGCGTTTATTTTAGTCTAAAACTTCTTTAAAATGATAAATTTTCAAAAAACACCATACAAAGATGAAGAGATTTTTGCTAGTCTGAACAAGCTTGTTTCAACCTGGTTTAAAAACAAGTTCGAAAAGTTCTCATTACCACAAAAATACGCAGTAATGAACATACACAACAAAGAAAACACATTAATCACAGCACCAACAGGTTCAGGTAAAACCCTATCAGCATTTCTAGCTATAATAAATGAACTAACTAATCTATCAAAAGATGAAAAATTAGAAGACAGAGTATATTGCTTATACATTTCTCCCTTAAAAGCTCTCAATTATGATATACAAGTTAATCTAAAAGAGCCATTAAAAGAATTAGCAGCTATGGCAGGACACGATTTAGGAATAAGGGTAGCTGTTAGAACTGGAGACACAACACAAAGAGAAAGAGCACAAATGTTAAACACCCCACCACATATTCTCATCACAACACCTGAGAGTTTAGCCTTAATGTTAACAGCTCCAAAGTTCAGAGATCATCTATCAAAAGTCCAATGGGCTATCATAGATGAAGTTCATGCTTTAGCAGTAAACAAAAGAGGAGTAGATTTATCTTTAAGTTTGGAAAGACTTCAAGAATTCGCAGGAAATTACACAAGAATAGGATTATCAGCAACTATTTCACCTTTAGAAGAAGTAGCAAAATATCTAGTAGGATTAGAAAAAGGAGAATACAGATCATGTAAAATTGTAGACGCAAGTTTCCTTAAAAAATTAGATTTAAAAGTCATAAGCCCAGTAGAAAATATAATACAAACTACAGAAACAGACTTGCATGATAGTTTATACAACATGTTAGATAATTTAATACAAGAACACAAAACCACTTTAATATTCACAAACACAAGAGCAGGAACAGAAAGGGTAATCCATCATCTAAAAACTAAATTCCCAGAAAAATACATAGAAAACATAGACGCACACCATAGTTCATTATCAAAATCACACAGATTTGACACAGAAGAAAGACTGAGAAAGGGAAAATTGAAAGTAGTAGTTACGTCTTCAAGTTTAGAACTAGGTGTAGATATAGGTTATATTGACTTAGTTATTCAAATGGGTTCTCCAAAATCAGTAACACGTGCACTTCAAAGATTTGGAAGAGCACAACATAAATTAAAAGGAAAATCAAAAGGAAGATTCGTAGTTTTAGACAGAGATGATTTAGTAGAATGTTCTGTAATGTTAAAAAACGCAGTAGAAGGAAAAATAGACAAAATAGATATCCCAAAAAATTGTTTAGATGTTCTAGCCCAACATATTTACGGAGAAGCAATAGTAGAATACAGAAACCCAGATGAATTATTCGATTCAATAAAACAATCTTATTGTTATCAAGATCTTCAAAGAAGTCAATATGAAGATATTCTAAGTTATTTAGCAGGAGAATATATCGCATTAGAAGAAAGACATGTTTATGCAAAAATATTTTACAATAGAGAAGATAATTTAATAGGTAAAAAAGGAAAACTAGCAAGAGTATTATACAGCACAAACATAGGGACAATTCCAGATGAATCTCATTTATTAGTTAAAATAAAAGACCAAGTAATAGGAACCTTAGATGAAGGCTTTTTAGAAAGATTAAAGCCAGGAGATGTTTTTATTCTAGGCGGAGCAACTTACCAATTCCAATACGCAAGAGGCATGACAGTTCAAGTTAGAGCCACACCAGAAAAACTCCCGACAGTTCCAAGCTGGTTTTCAGATATGCTTCCTTTAAGTTATGATTTAGCTATGGAAATTCAAAAATTTAGATTATTAATGGAAGAAAAATTCAATTCTAAAAAATCCAAAGAAGAAATTATAAAATTTATAGATGAATATCTTTATGTAGATGAAAACGCTGCAAATTCAATCTATGAATATTTCCGAGAACAATATCTATATGCAGAAATTCCACACAAAGAAAAAATACTAATAGAATTCTATAAAGGATATGCAGATAACAAATATGTAATATTCCACACTTTATTCGGAAGAAGAGTTAATGATGCTTTATCAAGAGCCATAGCATACGAAATATCAAGACTAACAAAAAAGGGAGTTTCAATAGCACTAACAGACAACGGATTCTATCTGACATCTACAGAAGCAAAAAAGATACAAGCTCTAAGAGGATTCAATAATGTTACTCAAGATAATATAAAAGATATTTTAATCAAAGCTATAGACAACACAGAAATATTAAAAAGAAGATTCAGACACTGTGCGGGAAGAGCCTTAATGATCTTAAGAAATTATAAAGGTGTAAGAAAACAAGCAGGCAGACAACAAGTAAGCGCCATGATTTTATTAAAAGCAGTTAAAAGAATTTCAGATAAATTCCCAATTTTAGAAGAAGCCAGAAGAGAAGTAATAGAAGATCTAATGGACATTAAAAATGCAAAAAAAGTTCTAAAAGATTTAGATATGGGAAGAATTAAAGTCAAAACCATATCAACAGACATTCCATCACCTTTTGCATTAAACTTAATTGCAAGAGGTTTCATGGATGTAATCAAAATGGAGGATAAATTAGAATTTATAAGAAGAATGCATAAAGCTGTATTGAAAAGAATTGAAAACAACTAAAAAGTAGTAACAAATAGAAAGGCTTATAAAGATAAATTGAATAACTTTTAATAAATTATGAGTAAATGGAAAGAAAATGGGAAGTATAAAAAGCACTGTGGGATTGTATATTGCAATTTTTGGTTTGACAGCACTTGTAGCCAGAGGATGTAACATGGCTTGGAATAATAAAAATGTTGAAGAATTAGGAAGGCACACAGTATCTAATGCCACAAAAATAAGCGGACATGAAGAATTTACATTATATCCAGATGGTTCTTCTGATTTAAAAATATATCCTGGTATTATGGGACATAGATATATGTCAAGTAAGTTATATCAAGATATAGATGGAGATCAATTAGTTGATAGAATTAGAATAAACGGACCAGAGTGGCAATTTAATAGGCTTAAGGATGTTTTAGTTAGATCAACTGATTATTCTGATTACAAAGATGAATTTGATAAAGCAGATAGAAAAATCAGAAAGAAAGCAACATCATTAAAATAAATCTAAAGCATAATATTTTTCCTTATTTTTTACAAGGTTTACATAAAATATATATAAAAACTTAACATTATTCTAAAATCATGGTTAATATAACTAAAAATATAGAAATAAAAGATTTAGCATTATATCTTAAAAAAGAAAATACTTTAATAATTTCAGATCCTCAGTTAGGTTATGAAGAAAATTTACTAAATAAAGGTGTATTAATTCCATTCAATCAATTAAAAGATTTAAAAGAAAGATTAAATAAAATTTTCAAAAATCTAAAATTTAAAAATATAATCATAAATGGAGATCTAAAACACGAATTCGGAAAAATATCAAGACAAGAATGGAAAGAAGTAACAGAAATAATAGAATTCCTATCAAGTTTTTGTGAAAAATTAATTATAATAAAAGGAAACCATGATATAGTATTAAACTCAATAACAAAGAAAAATAATATTGAAGTAGTTGAAAATTATAAAATAGGAAAAACATTCATAACTCACGGACATAAAATCCCAGAAATTCCAAAAGATATAAACACAATAATAATAGGACATGAACATCCTGCAATTTCAATAACCGATGGCGAAGTAAAAGAAATATACAAATGCTATCTAAAATGTAAATTCAAAAACAAAACATTAATAGTCCAACCTTCATCATTTTTATTAAATGAAGGAACAGATATTCTAACATATGACTCTCATTCTCCTTTCATTAAAGATTTCGAAAATTTTGAAGTTTGGATTGTAGCAGACAAAATATATTACTTTGGTAAAGTTAAAAACCTATAACATTAGTTTTCATAAAGTTAGAGCTCCAAACTAATTTTAATAGCGATCTCAACTTTTTTCATCATATATTTATCCAATTTCCCAACTTTTTTAATAATTCTAGATTTATCAATTGTCCTTATTTGATTTAAAAGAACTGTAGAATCTTTCTTTAATTTAGAACTCGCTTTTGGCAACTCAACATTAGTAGGATATTCTTTATTATAAATCTTTGAAGTTATAGGAGCAATAATTGTAGTGGGGCTATATTGATTAGAAACATCATTTTGTATTATTAAAACCGGTCTGATTTTTCCTTGTTCAGAACCTCTAACTGGGTCTAAATTTACCAAACAAATTTCTCCCCCTTTTACAGCTACCATTCTATATCAATTTCAGAATCAACATGCTCGAATTCTTTAGTTATTCTAAGCGAATCCTTGGCCATTGTTTTACACCCTTCAATAAGCAATTCTCTCTGCAACCTTTTTTGTTTTTCATTGTTATTCATCAACTTTACGATTACCTCTTCGTATGTTTCACCAGGATCACATTTCATATTTTCAAGGGCCATTTTCACACCTTCATTTAATTGTATTGTAGTTACCATACTAACTATAGTTAAACTATAGTATATAAACTTTTTGTTTAGAAAAGAGCGCCGAGACTGGGATTTGAACCCAGGAGTCCCGAAGGACCTAGATTAGCAATCTAGTGCACTAACCAGGCTATGCGTTCGAGGATTTATTCTATCTATCTCGGCAAAAAGCCTTCTCGGTAACACTCTGTATTATGCTCTTTTTCTTAGAATGAGATGATTGTATTAAGTTTATAAATCTTTCAGTTCCTTTTCTTTTCAACAAAATTTCATAAGCATCCTTTTTACCAATTCTTTTATATGGCCCATTTAAAGAACATTCCATCTTCAAATCCTCCAAAATTTTCTTTAATTGTTTCAAACCATTTAAATTTATAGAACCAAATCTAACTCTAGTATATTTGCCTTGATTTAAATCAATAGATCCATCTCCATCAAAATAACCTTGAATAAACCCAAGCTTTACAGCATCATTTCCTTCCATAACAAATTTAGGAACATACCATTTATTATTTCCCAATACAACATATCTAAGAATATCATCTATAACATATTTTTTAACTATACACACTCTATAAGTTCTATTATTACTAAATATTATATTAGGTTTATAACCATAAACAAAATTCAATAATTCTTGAAATTTTTGTAAAAGAAGTATATTTGTATTGGCAAATTCCATTATTCTTTTATTTTGTACTCGATTATAGTATTTATTCCTTTTTTTATCAAATTCTATATATCTACTAACATATTCTCTATAATTTCCATCAGAACACAATAACCCAATTATGTTAGCTTTTTTTGACAACATACCAATATATAGTAAAATTTCTTTATAAACACTTTTCTGGTGGTTGTCAACCTTGTCGACCTTTCCAAAACCCTTAAAAACTCCATCTTTAAATCAAAATCATGACATTAAATATAATTGGTATAGGATTAAACGATGAAAAAGACATCACTCTAAAAGGATTAGAACTAATCCAAAATTCAGACTATGTCTATTTAGAAAACTACACTTCAAAATTAAACTGCCCTATAGAAAATTTAGAAAAACTCTATAAAAAAAAGATTATATTAGCAGATAGAAATCTAGTAGAAAACAAAACAGATGAAATTTTGAACCAAGCTAAAACAAAAAATGTATCTCTATTAATCATTGGAGATCCTTTCTCAGCAACAACACACATTACATTATTATTAAAAGCAAAAGAAATGAAAATAAAAACTCAAATAATAAATAATGCATCAATTTTAACAGCAATGGGGATAACAGGATTAGAACTATATAAATTCGGTAAAACCACTTCAATACCTTTTAACCATAAAAATATAAAAACACCAATAGAAGCCCTAAAAAACAATCAAAAAATAAACCTACACACTTTATTCTTATTAGATTTAAATCCAAAAGAAAATAAATTTTTAACAATAAATGAAGCAGCAAAATACTTAATTGAAAACAAAGTTAAAAAAGAAACACTAGCAATAGGTTTAACGCAATTAGGTTCAGATAATCCTGAAATTAAAACTTCATCTTTAGAAAACTTAACAAAATTAAAATTTAATAAATATCCTCAATCTTTAATAATTCCCGGAAAACTACACTTCATAGAAGAAGAAGCAATTACAAGATTTAAGAAATAATCCCTTAATTTTATTTAACAGTCCATCAAAAACTATATAAACAGTTCTTTTTTAAATTTCCTTAATGAAAAATAAACATGTAGGTTTCTTAATAATTGGTATAGCAATAATCTTCTTTGTAATTGTCATGTCTTTTAACAATGCATTGCAAACGATTGTAAACACTTCATGTACTCATGGCGATACATGTCCAATGCAAACAACTTTAAAAACTCAACAAATAGTAAGCTACAGTTTAATCGGATTATTAGTTTTGGTTGGTATTTTCGTAGCATTTTTTATTGGTGATGAAAAAACAACTACCCATATTATAACACAAAACACATTAACAGAAGAAGAAAAGAAAAAGAAAATAGAAAATCTAGATGATGAAGAAAAACAAATTATACAATTTATTCTAAACAAAGAGGGATCTGTATTCCAAAGCGATATTATAAAAGAAACAGGCTTCACTAAGGTAAAAATTACAAGAATTCTTGATAGGCTTCAGGGTAAAGGTTTAATTGATAGAAAAAGAAGAGGAATGACGAATATTATTATAATCAAATAATTTTGAAACTAGTTTCACTACATCATTTATAAAGCGTTTCATTTATAGTTTGAAGTATGAAACAAATAATAATAAAGATAAAAGGCATGCATTGTAAAAGTTGTGAAACCTTAATAAAAGATAGTTTAGAAGAATTAGAAGATGTTAAAGTTTTAGACATTTCTGGAAAAAAAGGTTTAGCCACAATAGAATATAATGAGTCTTTAACTAGTCTAAGCAAAATTAAAGATATCATAAAACAAGAAGGTTACAAAATATGAAAACTATAATTTATGTACCTGACATTGAATGTGATAGTTGTGTAAAATTATTAGAAAGATCTTTTAAAAATAAGGAAGGCATAAATTCATTTAAGATCAAGGAGGATTATATTGAATTCGAATTTAATGAAAACTTAATAAAGAAAGAACAATTAATTGATATAATAAAAAAGCAAAATTTTAGGGCTTCTTTTACACCATTTGAAAGAAAAAATTGGTCAGAAAGAATCAGACATTACAAAGAAAATAAACACAAATATAAAATTGAACAAAAAATAATAACTTACACTTTAGGTATATTTCTTACATTATTAATATTAGAAGTTATTTTATATTTAACATTATTTAAAGATATTCCAAATTTCATTCAAAATTATGGTTGGTGGATTTTCTACCTAAACATAAGCATTTCAGTTATTTCCTTAGGAACATGGCATTTCTTCGCATACAGAGCAAAATACACTTGTATGACAGGTATGATGATAGGTATGACTTTTGGTATGCAAACAGGTATGATGCTGGGCGCAGTTTTGGGAGCCACAAATGGATTTTTCATAGGAGCAATGGCTGGTATGCTTTTAGGAACATTCATTGGAATAATAACTGGTAAATGTTGTGGTGTAATGGGTATAATGGAAGGTATGATGGCAGGTGTAATGGGTGGTACAATGGGTTCAATGATCAGTGTTATGATGTTTTCAGATCACTTACTTTACTTTATGCCATTTTATATGGTTATAAATATAATAATTATGTGGGGACTATCCTACATGTTATATGAAGAAGTAGTTGAAGACAAAGATGTAATCAAAAAACCAACAGACTTCATAACAGTAGCAATAATTTCAATAATAGCTGCTTTTATTTTATTAGCAATTATGATTTATGGTCCAAAATCATTTTTAATAAACTTTTAAGGAGGTAAAAAAATGAAAAAAATAGTATTGTTGCTCTTGGTAGTATTGGTAATTATAGGTTTTTTTGCATTTGCATCAGCCAATAAAACAAACCAAGAAACTTCAAACAAAGCAACTGAAAATAACATAAATTTAGGAGCACAAAGTAATGAATACCAAGAAGTAAAACTTAAATTTGAAAACTATGAATACAAGCTATATCCTTCTAACTTAAAAAAAGATGTTCCAGTTAGAATGAATGTAGACCTAGATAGTGTATATGGGTGCATGCGAGATGTTGTAATAAGCGCATTTAATGTAAGAAAATATGTAAAAGATGGAGATAATATAATTGAATTCACTCCAAATAAGACTGGCACATTTAACATTGCTTGTTCTATGAATATGGGTAGAGGTAGGTTCACTGTAGTAGAAGCAGATGGATCTACTTCTAATTATGTTGAACCAGCTAAAACTGGGGGCGGTAGCTGTGGAGCATCAGGTGGAGGTTGTGGTTGTGGAAGCAGATAAAATCAACAACATTATGAATTGTCCCATTTGTAACAAAGATGTATATAGTGATTTAGGTAAATCCTGCTTAATGTGTGGAATGGTTATTAAGGGAACTCTAGATTTCTGTTCCAATAAATGTAAAATAAAATATAAAAAAATAAACAAATAAATATGTAATATGACTAAAAAAACTACAATCAAAATAACTGGAATGCATTGCCAAAGCTGCATTAATGTAATTACAAAGGCATTAAACAAAGAAAACGGCGTTGTATCTGCTAGTGTTAACTTCTCTAATGAAAAAGCTTCAGTAGAGTATGATCCAAAAATAACAAATGAAGAAAAACTAATTGAATCTATTAAAAAAAAGGGTTATGATGGACACATTATTAGTGAACAAAACTATAAAAGAGAAAAAATAGAAAAAATAAAGGAATTAAAAAAACTTAAGTTAAAAATTATTTTTAGTGCAATTTTAGCATTTCCTGTTTTAATTTTGGGCATGTTCTTCATGAAAAATTCAATTCCTTTCCAAGATTACATCATGTGGGCTCTAGCAACACCTATTCAATTTTATATAGGAAAACAATTTTATCAGGGTACATGGGCTGCAATAAAAAATAGATCAGCAAATATGGATACATTAATAGCATTAGGAACATCTGCAGCTTATTTCTATTCTGTTTATGTAGTATTATTTAATTCTACGGGAAATCAATATTTTGAAGCAAGTGCTGTTCTTATAACATTAGTCATCTTGGGAAAATATTTAGAAGCTGTAGCAAAAGGAAAAAAAAATAAAAAAAAAAAAAAAAAAAAGAAAAAAGTGAAAAAAAAGGCTTAGTAATAAAAAAATAAAAAGAAATAAAAATCTCGATTGATGACGTCAAAGAAGGAGATATTATTATAGTAAAACCTGGAGAAAAAATCCCCGTAGATGGTATTATAATAGAAGGTTTTTCTTCAATAGATGAAAGTATGGTAACTGGAGAAAGTATTCCTGTAGAAAAGAAAAAAGGAGATGAAGTTATAGGTTCTACAATAAATAAACATGGAAGTTTTAAATTTAAAGCAACAAAGGTAGGATCTGAAACAACATTATCAAGAATAATAAAATTAATAGAGGATGCTCAAAGCAAAAAAGCTCCAATCCAAAGATTTGCAGATACAGTCTCTTCATATTTCGTTCCAATAGTAATAAGCATAGCAATCTTAACATTTATAATTTGGTTTATTTCAGGCGCAAAAACAGAATTCGCTTTAATAACTTCAGTTGCTGTTTTAGTTATTGCATGTCCCTGTGCATTAGGTTTAGCTACACCCACAGCAATAATGGTTGGTACTGGAAAAGGAGCAAGCAGAGGAATTCTAATTAAAGGTGGTGAGGCCCTAGAATCAACACATAAACTAAAATTTATTGTATTTGATAAAACAGGAACAATAACAAAAGGAAAACCAGAAGTTACAGATATAAAGATTATAGATAAAATTACTGAAAAATCTTTTTTAGAAATTTCAGGTAGTCTAGAAAAGAATTCTGAACATCCACTAGCAGAAGCTATTGTTGAAAGGGCAAAATCCCAAAATATTAGCTTCAAAAAAATAACAGATTTTCATGCAATAGTAGGCAAAGGGATTAAAGCAAAAATAAATAAAAAGCAATATTACTTAGGCAATCAAAAATTAATGAAAGATATAAAAATCAACCTTACTAAAGATATTAATGATATTGAACACTTAGAAGATGAAGGAAAAACTGTAATGCTGCTTTCTGATGACAAAAAAATAATTGGAATAATAGCAGTTGCAGATGAAATAAAAGAAAGCTCACCATTAGCTATTAAAAAAATTAAAGAGTTAAATATAGAATCATATTTAATAACTGGAGATAATGAAAGAACAGCAAAAGCTATTGCAAATAAAGCAGGAATTAAAAAATTCTTCGCAAATGTTCTTCCTGAAGACAAAGCAAATTATGTTAAAAAACTACAAAAATATGGAAAAGTAGCCATGGTTGGAGATGGTATTAATGATGCACCAGCCCTAGCTCAAGCAGATATTGGAATAGCAATGGGTTCTGGAACAGATGTAGCAATGGAAACAGGAAGTATTGTTTTAATGAAAAATGATCTCTTAGATATTCCTAAAGCAATTAAGTTAAGCAAAATGACAATGGCAAAAATAAAACAAAATATGTTTTGGGCTCTATTTTACAACATACTTGGAATACCAATTGCTGCAGGAGTTTTATATCCTTTTACAGGTTGGCTATTAAATCCAATGATAGCTGGAGGAGCAATGGCTCTTAGCTCTATAAGTGTAATATCAAATTCATTATTATTAAGAAAGAAAAAATTATAATTCAAATATTATTTAAGAAATAGGCTGTGGGACATTAATCAAGAATAGAGCTGTAATAGGTTATGCCACACTGCGTTGGAGAACCCAGCCATATCAATTCTTTCTTCCCTTTTCTGTCTGATTTTC
>Ga0180009_10006062_pt1 | contig 12792 bp, 9 predicted proteins | sample OS_PC_MetaG_FD_123537 | JGI IMG/M metagenome (GOLD analysis project Ga0180009, IMG submission 123537) | Groundwater microbial communities from the Aspo Hard Rock Laboratory (HRL) deep subsurface site, Sweden - OS_PC_MetaG | ecosystem: Environmental > Aquatic > Deep subsurface > Groundwater...
ACCGTTTTTCGGCTTGGCCTTGACAAGATCGGCCGACCGACGGATTGGTTTTACTAAGCAAAAGCGATAACCCCAAAGTCAGATTGGTATTTTCATTTTACTTCCCCGTTTTCATAGGATTTTTGACAGAACCTGTGTCTCATGTATATTGTGTCCGGGCTGTTCCACCCGGGTCCACTGTCAGATAAAAGCATACCCGTCACCCCGGTAAGTATTGACCCTGTCCACAATACGATCCCCCCGGATCAGGTAATAGGTGTTAAAACGCTCGCTCAGCTCGCCCCCTTTGGCATGCTGAAAAAACACGGGATCGCCCAGCTGCAGGTCCGGAGCGTTTTCCGGCAGGACCAGCGGTGTCTGAACTTCCCCCGCACCTTCCAGGGGCAGCAACTGCATCCCCGCAGGCAAAAAGGGCAGGGGCAGCTTGTCACTGCCGGCCGGACCGGAAGCTGGATAACCACCGCCCTGGCAGGTAATCATATTCAACGCTGGTTTGCGGACGACCTGGATGGCAAAAAAGGCGGCCGGCTCAAAATGAACATCCTGATAGTGATGAAAGAGGGCCGGGGCAAAAAAAGCAGATCCGGCGGTCACCTCTGTCACCACTTCGTCCCTGCCTGTGGAGACCAGGCTGCCGCTGCCGCCGCCATTCACCACCGGTATATCAAAGCCCGCGCTGCGCAGGCGTTCGATGATGGCTTTTCTTCTGCCTGAAAGCTCATGGATAGAGGCTTTTTTGAGCTTTCGGATCAGCCGGTTTTTAAACCATTTTTTCGGGACATTGTCGTTGGGTCCGGCGATATGGCCTTCATAACCCATGACCGCATCGATCGTGACACCCGGGATCTGTCTGGATGCTTCCGCCAGGGCCAGTGCTTCTGCGGGGGTTCTGATGGGGCTTCGCCGCATACCCAGATGGAGACGGGTGTTCAGGGGACGATAAGCCATATCGATTTCCAGGCAGGCGTGCAGGGTGACACCCGCCTTTTCGCCGGCCGTTGACATGATCCGCAACTGCTCAACCGAATCAGCCATCAGGGCCACCTGCACCCCTTTGCGGGTTAAGTCGGCCAGCAGCGTCATGTCGGACGGTTGAACCGTCGGGTAGGCGACAATAAAGTCATTCAGCCCCGCCGCTGCCAGGTACTGTGTCTCTTCCACGGAAATCGTCATGACACCCCGGTAGACATCACCACCCGTCTCAAAAACCCGTTTGATCAGCTCAAGGCAGCGAATGGATTTGGAATGAACACGGACGGTTTTCCCCGTATGCCGCTGTGTGGCGGCCACAAAAGCCACGTTCTGATCAAACCGGTCCAGGTCGACGAAAGCCAGCGGCAGCCGCTCTCCCTGGAATAGCATTCGATATCTGAAGTACGTGTGGTCTGTTTCCGCCTGCATCTCAATTCTCCTCATCAAAACCGGGCATCCGGCTGAACTGGGCGGCCCAATCGGCATCGTTCTTCTGCAGGGAACGCCGTCTGAAAAAATAGAACCCCACCTGGACAACCGTGAACACCAGGTAACACACCCCGGTGACCGGAAGCTCCGTCAGGACCAGAAAAACAAAGCCCAGACAGGAGACGACCGAGATGATCACGATCACCCAGTGAAGCAAGCGGGGCAGTCTAAAATAGGCATTTTCGTACTCCTGGGGATATTTCCGTTTTAGAAAGAGCGAGCTGATCGAGACCAGCACCGTCATCAGCATGATCCCGATAGCCGTCAGGATACTGAAAAAATCAACGCCCAGCCCCAAAACCATATCTGTCAGCAACAGGACGCCAACCAGACCGAAATAAACCACCACGGCATTCAGGGGGGTCCTGGTTTCCCGGGTCAACTGCATCAAAAATCGGGGCATCATGCCGTCCCGTGCCTGGGAAAAGAGCTCCCGCGGGATGGCGATGGCACCTGCGTTCAGCGAAGTCAGGCCGGCAGCGACCGCCCCGAAACTCAACAGTCCCACAAAAACCGGTGACAGAAACTGACTGCCTGTTTCGGTTAAGGGAGCGGTCATCGCTTTGATCGCCGCCACATCATAGGGCACTGAATTGGCGAAGACCGTTCCCACAATGATATAAATCACCAGAATAATGGAACCGCCAATCAGCAGGGAGAGAGGAATATTCCGCTTGGCATTCCGGATCTCTTCCCCCATTTCCGCAATCACCTGAAACCCAAAACAGATACTGTAGGAGATGATGGATGCCAGGATTAGACCACCGGCCCCCTGGGGCAGGTTAACCGTAAAGGTCAACCCACTGCTGAAGGCCCCTTTGAATCCGTATATCAGCAATGCCGCAAGCATAATGGCTGTCAGGACAACCTGAATTGACGTTGCCAGCCGCAGTCCGAACATGTAAAGCGCCAGAAAGCAGAGCGGAATCAGCAGAGAAAGAATTGCCATGGGAACCTTCCAGGGCAGGTGGGGCGCAATATAACCGGCCATTCCCAGGGACACGAACGTGGTTGCACTGGCAACGCCCAGGATCGCCCACCACGATGCCAGTACCCCCCAGAGCGGTCCCAGCAGACGGCTGGCATATAAATAACCGGCTCCCGCCCGGGGAAGCGTGCTGCAGATCATGACCAGGGGGACAACCCCGATCAGACTGACACCGATCGCGATGGAAAACGGCAGCCAGAGTGTCGTCCCCACTTGCGCGGTCACCTGTGCCAGCAGTACATATATCCCCATACCAATCACCCCGCCGATCACCAGGGCGACCCCGCCAATCAGTCCTATCGGTCGATTGAGTCTGTCACCGCGCCCTAAGTTCCGGTTGTCGGAACGTTTCTGGCCTCTTCCCATCCTAACCTCCGCTTCACTGATAGGCACCTTGATGAATTAAAATTATCGTAACTTTTAAGTAACAACCAGTTGGTTATTAGTTGTTATTCAAGAATTGGGGCGGGCTGCAGGTCCTCTGGAAAGCTATTCCCCTGTATTCGCCCCAAAGGGTTTGTGTTTCAAGAAACGCATGAATCCTCCTGGAGCTACTGGAAGCCATCCATGGCTTCCAAGGTTCTTGAAACACAATACCTTGGGGACTGAGCGGAAATTGAACTGAATAGATACAAATTATCAAACTTACCGCACCAAAGGGCTGATTTTTCAATAACCACCAACCCTTTGATGCTTGCTGAGTTCCAGTTAATCAAGGTGCCCTTGGTTTGATCACCGGTTGTTCATCATCCCCCCTTTTTGCCCGAAATCACCATAGGGAGCCCACCGTTTCTTGTCAAGATCGGTCGACTTCTCCGCTGTTGAATGACTCGCGGCCCCCTTTTTAACCGTTGCTGCATTGCCATCCGGGCCCTTGTTTTCAATAAACAACCCGAGGGTCCGGCAGCGGGCAGAAAGGAGACGGGATCCCACCTGGCAGATGGGAATACGGACCACCAGGAGCCATTGATGGGCAGTTATTCTGAACAGGGGGACGCACGCAAAACAGGGCTCTTTTTTGGCCAGACAGGCCCGTCGTTGCCTTGTTTTTGATTGACAGCTCAGGGTAAATACTGGAATCTTGCACTATAAACTCAAAACAGGATGCGGATTCTTCCGACCCCAGAAGTGAAATGCGAATGTTTTTTAATCCCGGGCCAACCGACCGTTCTTGACCATTGGATATGAGATTCCTGTCTGTTGTTCGTCATCTCCGTTTCCTGCTGATCGCGTTCCTGGGCCTGATTGCGGTCATTCTACTTGTCTTTTTCCTGCCCACAGCTCCAGAACCGTCTGCCAATCAAACCGCCAAAAAAGGGGTCTTGGATTTGAGAGGCTGGGATTTTCGCCAGGATGGAAATGTGAAACTGGCCGGTGAATGGGAGTTTTACTGGAACCAGTTCCTCCCACCGGAGGAGTATCGGCAAAGATTGGCAAAGGGGTCACAAAACAGCGATTTTGTCACCCTTCCCAGGACATGGAACGGTCAGTTCGTCAATGGCAAAGAACTGTCGGGCTTCGGGTATGCCAGCTATCGCCTGACCGTCAGACTTTCAGAAACGGACCGGGTGTTGTCGGTTCTGGTAAAGCCGATGGCCACCGCCTATGATCTCTGGATCAATGGCGAACGGATTTCATTCAACGGAAAAATCGGAACCTCCGCGAAATCCATGGAACCCCGGTATCTTTCCAGGGTAGCCGCTTTCAAACCCTCCGGTCCGGATATTGAAATCCTCTTGCGCGTCTCCAATTTCATGCATCGACGGGGCGGCGTCTGGCGGGCGATCATCATGGGCGATCATGATACCATCACCCAGCTGCGGGACAGCAATATCGCCAAAGACTGGATGCTGTCCGCCGGACTGATCATTCTGGGCATGTATCACCTGGCCGTTTTTTTCCAGCGTCGCAAGGATACGGAGACTTTCTATCTCGCCGGATTCTGCCTGTTCATGGCCCTTCGGGTCTGGCTGGTCGGGGAACGCCTGCTTTACGCAGCCCTGGCGAATTTCAGCTGGGAGCTCAGCCACAAGCTGGAGTATCTCTCCGTCATGATATCCGTGATGTTTCTTTTCACCTTTGTACAGAAGCTGTACCCGGAGGAATATCGGGCAAAGGTCCAGTATCTGGTCAACGGAGTGATCCTCCTGTTCATTCTGACGGTTCTTGTCACCCGCAGCCGGATCTATTCCTGGATTATTATCCCCTTCGAAGTGTTTGGTCTTATCACCGGAATATATATCATCTATGTGATTTACAGGGCGATCATCAACAAACAGACCAATGCCCGGCTGATGATGGCGGCGGTGGTCGTGGTCGCCCTGTTCGGGCTTAATGACGTTCTGCATGCCAACCAGATCATCTATACGACAGAGCTGTTCCACCTGGGTGTCATGCTGGCTGCGCTTCTGCAGACCCTCGTCCTCTCCCGGATTTTTGTGAACGCCCTGGAAAACTCCGAACAGCTGTCAACGGAACTGGCCAGGAGAAATGCCATCCTGGACGAATCCAATCGGTTGAAGGAGAACAGAAGCAGAGAATTGGAACTGCAACTGTTTCGCTCCCAGAAACTTGAAGCCATCGGCACATTGACCGGCGGTATCGCCCACGATTTCAACAACATCCTCGGCACGATGATGGGATACATCGAAATGCTGATCGATACCAAATCCGAAAGCAGCGAAGAACGGACTTATCTGGAACAGGTTTATAAAGCCGGGGAGCGGGCAGCCGACCTGGTCGACCAGATACTGACCTTCAGCCGGACCAGCGAATCCAATCTCAAACCGTTGAACATCGCCCCCCTCGTGAAGGGGGTCCTGAAAATGGTTCGGGCAACCCTGCCCACGACCATTGAGATCATACAGAATATCGATGGGAATTGCCGCTCCATCATGGCCAACGAGACCCAGATCCACCAGGTGATCGTCAATCTCTGCGCCAATGCCGGTCAGGCGATTGGAAAAAACAGCGGTACCGTGGAGATCAGTGTCTCCGAAATCACAGACGATATCGAGCACTCTCCGGCGGCCGGTCTCGTCCAGGGCCCCTGTCTTCAACTGGCAGTGAGGGATACGGGTTGCGGCATGACCCCGGAAGTCCAGGAACAGATTTTCGACCCCTTTTTCACCACCAAAGAGGTTGGCTCCGGGACAGGGCTCGGATTATCTGTCGTTCACGGTATCATTAAAAACCATGGTGGCGAGATTGCAGTGACCAGCACGCCTGGCAAAGGCACCACCATCAGTATCTTTTTCCCCATCGTGGAAACGGTCACTCGGGTTGAAACTGAAGAAAAAAAGCCCATACTGGGCGGAAAAGAACATATTCTGATTGTCGACGATGAGGTGGCACTGGCCAAATTCTACGGATTAGCCATGGAAAAACTCGGCTACCGTGTGTCCATTAGAAACACCGGCTCGGACGCGTTGGCAATGGTTCATGAGAATCCCGCACGGTTCGACCTGGTTTTTACAGATCAGGCCATGCCGGGGATGAATGGCATCCAACTCAGCAAAAATATCAAATCGATTCAACCGGATCTGCCGATCATCCTGGCGACTGGATTCTGCACCGATCTTCTGATCGAGGAGGCAAACGCGGCCGGTATACGGGATGTTCTTAAAAAACCAATCAAATTCAGTCAACTGGCTCAGACTATTCATACCGTTTTCAATGGGACCGCGTAGAAACCGGATCGCTGCCAATGGTCTGCTGAAAAACAGCAACTATTCACCTGTATACGCCCCAAAGGGTTTCTGTTTCAAGAAACGCATGAATCCTCCTGGAGCTCCCTGTTCAGTGACCCCAGAGGGGTGCCTTCAGGGTTGCTGGGTACCCCTTACTCCCGGATCTCGACAATGGCAAACATTCTGATCATTGATGACGACCTGGCTCTCTGTAAAATGCTGAGCCAGATGGTCAAAAAAATGACCCATCAACCCAGATACGCATTGACCATTCAGGATGGACTCAGGGAATTGGCTGTGGAAATGATCGATGTCGTTTACCTGGATGTCGGTCTACCCGACGGCAACGGACTCGATTTTATTCCCCAGATCAAATCAGCCCCTTCGGCTCCTGAAGTGGTTATTATCACCGGCAAGGGCGAACGCAACGGGGCCGAAATGGCCATCCGCAACGGGGCCTGGGATTATCTCAAGAAACCATTCTCAATCAACAAGATCGCGCTGCAGCTGACCGGAATCCTGAAATACCGCCAGGAAAAAACAAACCGGGAAAAACCCGTTCTTTTAAATCGGGATGGCATCATCGGCAGTAGCGCTGAAATTACGGAGTGTCTCCGCCTGGTGATCGAAGCTGCGGAAAGCGACGCCAATGTTCTGATTACCGGTGAAACGGGCACGGGCAAGGAGTTGTTTGCCAGGGCGATCCACCGGAACAGCCACCGTGCAAAGGAAAATTTCGTCGTCGTCGATTGCGGTGCATTGACGGAATCCCTGGTGGGCAGCATCCTCTTTGGTCATGAAAAAGGCGCCTTCACCGGAGCTGAAAGACAGCACGAAGGGTTGATCAAACAGGCCGACAAAGGGACATTGTTTCTCGATGAGGTCGGTGAATTGCCCATCAGTAATCAAAGCGCCTTTCTAAGAGGACTGCAGGAGCATAAAATCAGACCGCTGGGCAGCGCCAGCGAGATCGAAAGCGATTTCAGACTGGTCACAGCAACCAATCGCAATCTGGAGCAGTTGGTGGAAGAGGAGAAGATTCGCAAGGATCTCCTGTATCGTCTGCAAACCATATCCATCGATCTGCCCCCCCTCAGACACCGGAAAAGTGATATCAAGGATCTGGTGATCCATTACATCAACCGGTTTTGTGAGCGTTATCAGTATGAAAGTAAAGGTTTTTCCCAGGAATTTATCGAGATGATGATGACCTATGACTGGCCGGGTAACGTCCGCGAACTGGCCAATGCCGTGGAAAAAGCGGTCTGCTCGGCACGGGAGGACAACCACCTCTACCCGATTCATCTCCCGGCATTGATCCGGATAACCGCTGCTGATGGTTCTCCTGGAAGAAAGGCCCCGCAGTCATCCCCCATCCCCCGCCCTGAGATGGCGGGATTGGATGGGTTCGTCGATCTGAAAGATCACCTCAAACAGGTTGAAAACCAGTACCTGAATCACCTGATTGCCTCCACCCGGGGTGATATCAAGCAGGCCTGCCTGATATCGGGACTCTCCCGATCCAGACTTTACGAACGTCTGAAAACATACGGCATCAAACACAAACTCCAGTGACAGGGTCCCCTTTCCACGTTTCGGGATGGCCCTTTTCCCAATTCTGATAATTGAACCCGTTTCGTTGAAGGTTTGTCCCAAAAACAGGATTTTCCAGAATTCAGGACACTCAAAACACCTCTTTTCCCCTTCACACCTTCCGAACCAATATATAATACGCTGGAATTCTGAGATAAAATAATTCCCGCCAGTCCTCCAGCCAAAGGTATACTAATTGAAGCGAACCAGCATGTTCGGGGGACACAACGAAGCATGAGAATCATATCTCGATGCCAGGTGGCCGTCCCCTGCTGGAGCCAGCGTCCCGGCAGCCCTATTGAAGAACTCGAGCTGCCAGGTACGCCAGCCTGGACACCGATTGTCATGGATCCGCGGGACCTTTTTTTCAAACCACAATCGAGCGTTAGAGGTGATTGTGCTGATTTTGAGACGCCAGATGCTGTCGAAGGACTGGCAGGATCTGTTTAACCCCAAGAATGCAGAGTGAAACAAACCAACCCCTCGGGAAAAAGAGCCGGCAGGTTAATCAAAACCCGTTTTCGGGCATGCGCCATGGTGGTTGCTTTCACTGCAGCCGGTTTCGGATTCAGCGGATGCAGTGCCAATACCGAGACGACGGCCCAGAATACCGGGACCAAAAAAGGGTGTATGCAGAAATTTGAAAAGCTCGGTTATCAGCACTTTCAGGCTGAAAAGTACTGCCGCCGATTTCAGTAATCACCAGGGAGTCCCGCCGATCGCTTCCGAGACCAAGAATTCAACAACCGCGTCACCCGGACGGACATCTCCTATCTGAACAACCTGTGCTGTTTACCAATGTCTCTGAATGGCTGCTACCTTTCAATGATCGGATTTAAGGGAACCTTCTGTCATGAAAAGAGGTAAGGGTAAAAATGGGGGATCGACCCCGGTGGATGGCCACACCATGGCTGACACCTTACTGCAGGAACTCAACGAAGCCCTGGCCATTCCCATTCCGGCAAAAGAGGCCTACTGGCAGATCACTGATTCGCCCCCGCCAACCAAACCTCAACGCAGGACGCTGATCCTGTTTCCCAGGAAAAATGACATCACCCCGGCCCGGGTGGACGAACTCCAAAACGCCGTCATTCAGACCCCCGGCAGCAGCAGGACGGTGATCGACAAGTTGAAGAAGCAGTATCCGGGCAGTGCCACATTGAGCATGTTATCGGCTATCTGCTCTTATGGCATGTTGTTGCACTCCTATAATCAGGATGAGATGCTGGAATGTCTGAAGATGGCCACCAAGGAAGCCGCCAGCTCGATGAACAGCTTTATCAGCGTCCACAATTGCGAATACTTTTTCAAGATTTACTTTGCCATGCTGGAAAAGCTGAAACGAAAGCAGATCCATGTGCTCAATTCCCTGAGGCGGGACCGCCGGACCAAGATTTCCAGACGCAACGTCATGAACGCCATGGCTTTGACCGATCAGCTGGCTTCGGAAAAAACCAGAATCAGCCTGATCATGGCTCGCATGAAAAAAAAACTGACCTCCTCACACTATACGGCCAGTTTCAATTTCATGGATATCAAAAGGGCGGTCAAACATGTCAAGGTCGGACAAAAAGGGGAGAAATGCGCGCTAGGAACCGCAGCGGATATGATTGCCAATCTCTATGCCTTGTCAATGGCCATGGCCCGCGTGCCAATCTTTTCACCGCTGATCAGCAAAGTGATCAACCAGCTTCCAGATGACCATCCGTCATTCCTGTTGCGAAAAATCTCCATTCAATCCGCACGAAATTTCAACCGTATGAAACTGGCTTCCATTGAAGGTGACAGAACCGGCATGACGACACTGGGGAAGACGCTGCTCAAGGAGAATCTGATTGCCAGGCAGAAAATGGATGGGCAGGCACTGCATCATTCATATGAAACAGACCCGTTTTTCAATCTGTCATTGATCGCCCAGATGACCCAGGGGTTATATAACAAGCAGATGTCTCTGAAAATGGTCGAAATCGCGCTTGAAGCCATGGATTCGGTAATCAAGCGGGACATGTCCAGAAACAATATATTCACCCGGCTGGCGTCCGAACACGCCATTAAACTGGCTGCCCTGAGGGACGGGATAGACGAGGACTTATACCAGGAGCAGCTGCTGGACCGGTGAATCGCTGCTGTCTCGGCAAACCGCATTTCCGTTGCGGCGCTTTTCTGATTGCTTGCAGCAGAAAAATCCGGGTCTCAGTGGATGTCTGCCATGGTGTCATCAATCAGGTTCAGAAATTTTTTCAGTACGATGGGTTTGGCCACGACCTCGTCGGCACCGAAATCCTCGGCCAGTTCCAGAATTTCTGAGCTATCCATCCCTTTATGAATCAACTGCAGCACATTATCCTCATCAATATTTTTTGCCATGACGCCACCACCGGAAATCGCGATGATCTTGACATCTGGAAACTGGGTTTTAAAATCCAGAATCGTATGAATCCCTTCTTTTTTTGGCATAAAGATATCCGTGATAATCAGATCACAGGGCTGTTCCAGGAACAGATCATATCCTTGCAAGCCGTCTGAAGCTTCCACAACCTCATGGTTGGCTTTTAACAGCGCGGTTTTCATCATTTGCCGGAAACCGTCGTCGTCGTCAATCAACAGAATACGTGCCATAGCAGGTGGTTTTAAAATTTTGTTAGTATGTTTTTTTTTGCGATCTTTGCCAAAGCGGGGGGATCTAACTGCAATTCAGTTCACCCCCGGAAAAGTCAGCCTGGTCGGAAAATGCGTTCATCCCGAGAGCAGGTTCTAAAAGATAACTGGTTGTTGACCCCATACCTATCATTTTTTAGAATAAAGGCCCAGTAAAAAAGATGAAAATGCACATCGGTTTTCAGGTTGATATTCTGTAACTATTCAGCTGAATATCGCTAAAGGTGTCGTGACCTGCATGTAATTGAACTCATTCTCGGCAGGCATCCTTACCTGCCTCCGAGGTCGGTCGTTGACATCGCCATCCTGGCGATGCTTAACCACTCCCAATCCGTTCAATCGCATGCAGGTAACGACACCTTTAACTGAGAAAAAGTGGTGAATAGTCACGATATTCTTTATATTCTGCCATTCCGCAAGACCCGGCAACAGCGGTCCTGTTATTTGGTCAGGGCGGTTATTTCGGCCTGTACCATGCGATCCACCCGACGGTCCGACAGTAGCTTGATCAGGGTGTATCTGAAGTTGTTCCGGCTGACCAGGTATCTGATTTTTGGTTTCTTTACAAAAAATGCGTGTTCAATGACCTTCCCCAATACGCTGGCTTCCAGACCCCTGGTTTTACCCCTTTGTATGGCATGTTTTCCTAAAGCTACAGCCGTTTTTTCAAACATGGATCCCGGAAAGCGATTTAAAAACGGTGCCCCTTTGTCCCAGATCGGGGTTTTAACACGGCCCGGCTGGATCAGGACAACATCGACACCAAAACCGTTGAGTTCCCGTCTCAGGGAATCCGAGTATCCTTCCAGGGCGAACTTGGATGCACAGTAAGCCCCCACAAAAGGAGTCGCAAAAAACCCGGAATCACTGCTCATCATGACGATACGGCCTCTGGAGGCCAGTAAAAAAGGGAAAAACCCCCGGGTTACTGCATGCAGACCGAAGAGATTCACCTCAAACTGGGTGCGCAGATCGTTGATATTCAGGTCCATCAGGGGTCCGGCAGCGACAATGCCGGCATTGTTCAAAAGACCGAATAACCCTGTGTTCTGCTTCCTCACAAACGCCACCGCTGACGCTATCTGGGTCTCGTCTGTCACATCCAGTTGGACAGGCACCACATTTTTTAATCGGGACAGGGACTCCAGATCCCCGGGGTTTCTGGCACTCGCATATACCTTAAAGCCACCCGTCGACAGGGCTTCAACTGCGGCCCGGCCGATCCCGGTGCTGGATCCGGTCACAAGAATCCATTTGTCTTGTTGCATGCTGGTTTGTCCTCCTCGGTGAATGGTTCTGATTCGATGCAGCCGTCTACCAGCATCGAGGAAAAAGGGGTGGGGTGAAACCGGCGATTGCCCAATTCGATGATCTGGATGTCGTCCACCAGTCGCTTCACCAGATGGTCCACCTGCCGGCGAAAGGCGTCCAGTAGATCGGCACTGCTGGTAAATGTCCGCGGATCTGCTGTTTCAGCCCCGACCCGTTTCCGCCGACCCGTCCGACGGCCCCTGTTGAGCGCGAGTTCCAGGCAGACCGGCAGATTGACCAGGGCAGCATCGGTTGAGCAGAAGCTCTTCCCGGGAATCGTCGGCTCAACGCAACCCACCACGGCATAATTCCTGGCCTCATCTTCCGGATACCCATAGGATTTGAGAGCGGAGATCGTGGCTTCATGGGAGAAGAAAGCGGGCGTTCCCTGACCGACACGGGCGACAGTCATCAGCCGTCGCCCGGCAGGATTCCGGATGGACGTTCCGATCAGGCTTCTACCTGCAGCAGTTCAACCCAGTTTCCGTCCGGATCTTCAATCATGGCGATTCTGATCCCGGGTCTTATTTCCGTAATCGGCACCGCCACCTTATAGCCCGCCTCGTCGCAGGCCTTGACTGCGTCTGCAATATTGTCAATGCTGATGGTCCAATAGCGATACCCGGTCGCCCCGCCGATGCCGCCAGGAGGTGCTGTGGCTTTGGGGTCCCTGCCATTGACGACGAGTTTGATCACGCTGGTGCCACAGGCGAGACGCACCATTTTGCCGCCACCGGACATGGGCATCTCCCCTGCCGGTTTCAGCCCGAGCGTGTCCCGATAAAACGCCAGCGCTTTATCCACATTCCGGGTGACAATACCCAGATCAATTGAGTCCTTGGTAATCGATAATGCCATAACATTCTCCTGATATTTCATGATTGATGGGAAATAAGTGGGTGTCGTGACCGGAAATTGCCGTATTCATATAAACCCCGGTTTAGCAGTGTTCCATTGGAAAGTAAACAAAGCGCAACCGCCTATTGTAACTTCTCAATAACCTCTGGCGATTTCGTTAATGGTTCAAAAAAACTGTAGACACAGGGGAGTTTTTCTGTCACAGTTTGCTACATGAACATTCCAAAAAGAAAA
>Ga0180009_10006063_pt1 | contig 12790 bp, 7 predicted proteins | sample OS_PC_MetaG_FD_123537 | JGI IMG/M metagenome (GOLD analysis project Ga0180009, IMG submission 123537) | Groundwater microbial communities from the Aspo Hard Rock Laboratory (HRL) deep subsurface site, Sweden - OS_PC_MetaG | ecosystem: Environmental > Aquatic > Deep subsurface > Groundwater...
CGGCGACGCTTTTACAGTGGATATACTCACCGATGAAACCTACGGTTCGCCGGTATTTAAAGTTGTGAGTGGAGCGAGCAGTTGCCCATGGGAACCCGGAACGGTGCCCTACGATAATCCTTCTTTGAGTATTACGCCTCCATCGCAAAGCAATATTCCTTCCGGCGATCCGGCAGTGTTTAATCTGAGTGTAGGAAATTTGAGCCAGATGGACGCAACTAGAAATTATTGGTTGCGTGTGATTAACGAAACTAATACTAATGGAGCGCAGATTAATATAAATGGTGTTCCACTGGAAGATAACTTCACTTATTTTATTCCAGCAGGTCAGTCCGTAAATTCTGTAATGACGGTCTATCGTGGACCGGAGGCTTATGAATACAACAACATCAAACTTCAACTGGTTTCACCCTGTCAATATGAGTGGTTCATCTCAGGATTCCCTTTGATGCAAGCCGATACGGTTTCATTCTCGGTGCATTTTCAGGTTCCTTGCAGCGAAATTGATATAGCCGTTCCGGAAGATAACTGGCTTGTTGTAGGAGCTAATGCAGAAGATACACTTTGGGTAACTCTGAACGGATATACAAGAACAAGTTCCGATTTAACAAATCTAGAGCTGCGCTACCGCAAAGCGGCAGCCGGAGGAAGTGCTCCGGTACCTGGAATTCAAAAACAGTCGGCGGCAATCTCAAAGGAAACACAGGACAATTTCAATATTAAAGCAGCAGGCAGAAATGATGAACCAATCGCGAGTGATTGGTTCGTAGCCGCATCAATCCCTGCGGCTCAGTTGATTGATGATTACATTCTTGTTCCCTGGAATATAAACCCCTCCATTGTTATTGACGGGAAATACGAGCTGCAGGCTGTAGCAATTTGCTCAGGCGGCAAAGCTCCCGGTAAATCAAAAATTATTACTGGAATTATAGACCGTCAGCCTCCTAAGGTTCTTGGGGCGCAGTCTCCCGCAGACGGTGTTTTGGATGCAAACGATGAGATTCAGATCTTTTTCAACGAATCTGTTGAATGCGGTATTCTTAACCCAGGTGCAGGGGATATTAAACTTTTCAATACCGTTACAAGTGAAGCAATTGATTTTAGCTACACGTGCGGTGGAAATACAATAGTCATAAAGCCTGAAATTCAAAACTACTTCATCGAAAATCAAACTCTAAGAGCTGAAGTAAAAAACATTCAGGACAAATACGGAAATGCTTCTCCTCAAACATTTATATGGGAATTTTTTGTAAACCGCAATGCAATTACTTGGAGAGGAGGCGGAATTAATGACATTGTAATAAACATCGACCAATCCTACTCTACAACTAAGCAGCTTGTAAACACAGGAGGCAGCAACCGATCCTTCAAAATCATTGGCGGCAGAGCCAGTGCGACACCGGAATCTGATCCGCTCCCAATTCCGGCTTGGCTGACTGTTATACCAACTGATGGAATAATTACACCGGGAAACGAATTTACTGTAACAATAAAATTGAATGATGATACAAATTTTGGAGAGTACCAAACTACTCTTTACGCCGTTGGTAATAACGGAGACGAACCGCTCACTATCGATATCAGAAAGCTGTGCTATCCGCCGGCGTGGACGTTCGATCCATACAGCTACGAATATTCAATGACTATCACTGCGACTCTTTCAGTTGAAGATGAACTCTCCGATGATAATTACGATATAGTTGGAGTATTTGTTGGAGAAGAATTGCGCGGAATGGCAAATGTACATTACGTGCCTTCTTTGGATGGTCTAGCAAATACACATCCTTACGAAGTATTCATAAACGTATTCAGCAATATGTCTACCGGCGAGCAGTTGAATTTTAAGGTTTGGGATGCTTCTGAATGTAGAGAATTAGGAATGATTGAGGAGAAATATAGTTTCAATGCGAATCAAATTATCGGCACTCCTACAAGCCCTGTAACAATTAATGCTACAAAGCAGATACTTTCCAGAACAGTATTTCCGAAAGGATGGAAGTGGTTCTCAATAAATCTTGAATCCTCAGACATGTCGGCAAAAAATCTTTTGGGCTCCTTGAATTCATCAAGCGGGGGTTATATAAAGAGCCAAACCCAATTCAGTCAATTTGTTCCACAATATGGCTGGCAAGGCTCGCTCCAAAATTTAAATTCAAAATCAATGTATATGATGCGTCTAGCGAAAAAGGATACTTTAGAAATTGTGGCATATCCTGCAAATGTAGAAACCGACACAATCAGCATAGTAAAAGGCTGGAACTGGGTTGGCTACACGCCTCAATCCAGTATTGAAGTAAACCAAGCGCTTGCTTCACTTAAAAGAGCAACCACAGGTGATTTAATAAAGAGCCAGTTGAAATATGCTCAGTTTATTGAAGGACTAGGGTGGATAGGAAGTCTTCAATTTATGGATCCGAAGTTGGGGTATTTGATGTATTCAATGAATCCCGGCAAACTCCTTTATCCGTTTTTTGAAAATAACAACATGGGCGGGTTCGCCAAATCAAATACTGAGACGGAGGTGAAAGCAAATCCCGGCTGGGCAGTCAATCCCGAGAACTACCAGTATAATATGACTGTAACGGGAATTGTAAAACTCAATGATAACCGATCCGATTCATCTGCCCATGTTCTCGCTGCATTCGCAGGCGATCCTGCAAATTCTGACAGCAGCATGTGGGAATGCCGCGGTGTTGCCGAAGCGCTATATATTCCTCAGTACGACGCTTACATGTTTTTCCTGATGGTTTACGGAAATGAAAATGATGAAAAAATTCATTTCAAATATTATGACTCGAATGAAAACCTTGAGTATTACATAACCTCTGAAATTAATTTCGAAGATAATACGATACTCGGATCAGTAGAGAATCCATATGAATTTACGGCTCTGCCGCTTTCCATCGGAGATCAGGGTTATATACCTATAGTGTTCAGCCTTGGAGATAATTATCCAAACCCATTTAACCCAGCAACAAAAATAGGTTATGGCGTTCCGAACGAAAGTAGAGTTGAAATTATAATCTACAATCTGCTGGGTCAAAAGGTAAAAACATTGGTTGCTAAGGATCATACTCCAGGTTACTTCTACGCACTCTGGAACGGAAGAAATGATGAAGGACAGATGGTTTCCACAGGCGTCTACATATATACAATGCAAGCAGATAAATTTATAGACGTGAAAAAAATGATTTTATTAAAGTAAGCAGCCACTAAAGCCGCTTCTCATAGGAGATGCGGCTTACATAAAAAAAAAGTAAATGAACTTACAAATTAAAGCGATTGCTGTTATGCTAAAGGGAATTGGAATAAAAACATATATCTTTTTACTACTGTCGGCGTCCATTTCATTCGCAGACTCTCCTACTTGGAGCGTTAAAACGGCGGATTACGAAATGTCGGCAAGTATGACGGCTCAGTTGTATTTGGATAAAACAATTGTAACCGGAGCCGGAAACATGGTGGGCGTATTTTCTGGCGATAGCTGCAGAGGTGTGGCAACACCCATTTATACATTGGGCAAATGGTACTATTTTATTACCATTTACTCGAATGAAGTTAATGAGAAGCTGAAATTAAAAGCATATCTTGCTGCGGAAGATACGGTTTTAGATATCAAGGAGACTTTAGTTTTTCAGCCGAATGCAATATTTGGCAGGTTTGAAGCGCCGATTGAACTTAATACATTTTTAAATTACGATTTTACACCCGCATTGAGCGCAATTCCCGATCAAACAATTGAAATTGGAGAGTCATTCAAAGCAATTCCACTTGCGGATTATCTCTCGCAAAACGATAGCGATCCCGTAATTTTTAATTATTCCGGGAATAACTCGCTGACCGTAATAATCAATCTGAATAATGTTGCAACAATTACGCCGCCATCTTCTAGCTGGACTGGAACTGAAAAAATAATTTTTACTGCTGTAGAACAAACAGCTAACGGATTAAGCGCAGCGGATACTGCGATGTTTACTATTCTTCCGCAAGACCATCAGCCAATACTCTCAGCCATTCCCGGTCAAACAATCGGTTACTTCGGTAATTTCACGCCGATTAATTTGAATTATTATCTCTCTGAGCAGGATGGGGATTTAGTAAAATGGGATTATTTATTCACATCAAAAATTGGAACCAACGCCAAACCTTCGTGGGCTGTAGATGCATTCAAATATCAATCCTCAATGACAATCACTGCAAAAGTTCAAAGCAAAGGAAAATTTGCACAATCAGGCGATCTTTTATTGGGAGCTTTTGCGGTTGATCATGAAACTACTCCTTCATCTTGGGAATGCCGCGGAGTTGCTTCACCCGTTAGCTTTGCAGATTCTTGGGAGTATTACTTAACTATTTATTCCAACACACCAGGCGAGGAAATTGTTCTTCGCTACTTTGATGATAATATTAAAAGCATTTTACCCGTTAAAGAAAAATTAATATTTGCAACTAACGCAGTTTATGGCTCACCACTTAATCCTTTGAATCTGAATGCCGGGAATATCATTATTAATATAGCTCCGGGGGATATAGCTATACTAGAAATCATAGATTCATCATGGGTTGGAAGTGAAACTGTAAAATTCATCGCTGCCGATTACGGAACAAGAAATGCTTACAACGACACTGCTTCCGCAACTTTTAAAATCATTCCGGATCATCACCCAATAGTTGGCGCAATTAAAAATCAGACTATTGAATCGGGAAGGGCATTTACAAGTTTCGACCTGGATAATTATTTAACCGAAATAGATGGAGAACCGGTTATTTGGAGCAAGCAAGGGAATGCAAATTTGCTTGTCTCGATTGATAATAATAATATGGTTACAGTAAGTCCGGTTAGCGTTAATTGGATTGGGAGCGAGTTGATTACATTTATTGCGAAAGACAATACCGCTAATGGATTGAGCGGCTCAACTTCTGCGAGGTTTACAATTTTACCTGCGGATCTGCCGCCGGTTGTCGCTGGTATTCCCTCCCAAACAACAGGTTTAGGATCAAATTTCGCAAAGATTAATTTAGACGATTATTTAACGCGTAATGATAATGACAGCATTTCCTGGAGCTATAGTTTTTCTAAGCCAACAGAAACCGATACAATCCCCCAATGGAATGTTAATGCAGGGGATTTTGAAAATACAATGACAATTACTGCCTTAGTAAACTCGCGGGGTAAAACCATGACTGACGGCAATTTTCTTCTGGCAGCTTTTGCAGAGGATACAGAAAAACCTGAAGCTCTATGGGAATGCCGTGGTGTTGCCGCGCCCGTAAAATCTATGAATTCATGGATGTATTTTCTAATAATTTATGCCAATAAGGATGGTGAAAAAATCCGGTTTAAATTTTATGACAATAAAGCGCAAAAAGTTTATCCAATAAAGCAAAGGTTAAATTTCTTATCCAATGTTACAATTGGGAACCCTGCACAACCGTCAAATCTCGACGCTGGTTTTTTGTTGATTTCTATTGATAAAAATACGAATGCAAATGTTGAAATTGTTGATTCAAAGTGGACAGATAGCGAAAGTGTTTGGTTCATCGCTACCGACGTTGGGTCAATTCACAATTACTCCGATTCAGCAAAAGTAAATTTTACCGTTGCCCCCGACCATGCGCCAAGTGTAAGCGGCATTCCGGATCAACATGTCGAATCCGGCAATTTATTCACAGTCTTCGATTTGGATGACTATCTGTATGAATTGGACGGTGAAGCGGTTATTTGGTCGGCATCCGGATTTACCAATTTACAAGTTGTAATAAATAATCAAAATCAGGTTACGGTAACGAGCGTTATATTGGGCTGGACAGGCAGCGAGTCAGTGATTTTTAAAGTAACAGACAATAAAACAAACGGATTCTTCAGTTCAGATACGGCACGGTTCACTATTTCCGCGCTCGATCATGCGCCGGAAATATTAGAAATCCCGGAACAATTCATTAACCCAAGCCGCAAATTTCCTGCATTAAATTTGAATAATTATTTATCGGAAATAGATGGAGATAGTGTAGAATGGTCTTATATGTTTCCGGTAAATGCTAATCCCATTGATAAACCGGATTGGAACGTGAACTCGAATAATTACGAACAGACTATGACTGTTACTTCCACAGTGGTATCTCGCGGTAAAACAGTTCAAAACAGCGATAATCTTTTAGCGGCTTTTTCCGGAAGCGAATGCAGAGGCGCAGCGTCTCCGCAGAGTGTGGGTAGTAACTGGGTGTATTTCCTCACGGTTTACTCTAACACTTCAGCAGAAAATATCAATTTCAAATTTTACGACGCTAACAATAAGATAATACTGCCTGTTAAAGAAACTCTCCCGTTCTCAGCAAACGAAATTCACGGTGATCCATTACAACCTGTCAATTTAAATGCTGGCGTAATAATCGCAAATATCAACGGAGCCAATGTTGCTTCAATTAGTATTTTGGATACAAGCTGGGTTGGGATTGAAGAAGTTCAATTTATTGCGAAAGATTTTGGCACTCTGCACGAATATGAGGATTCCCAAATCGTAAAATTTAATTCCATTGAAGTGAAATCCAACAACAGACCGACGATTAAACGAAAAATAACCGACAAAACGATTTATGAAGATAGCGGAAAGAACCTAATTGAAAAAGATTTGAATGATGTATTTGTGGATGTTGATAACGATAAACTATCATTTAGCGCAACTTTAACTGGGAATTCTATAAACGCAACTATTAGTAATGATAGTCTATTCCTAACCACAAAAACAAACGCTAATGGAATAAATTTTATTGTGGTTACGGCAAGTGACGGAGACTTAGACGTATCCGATACTTTGAATGTAATAATACTTCCGGTGAACGATCTGCCTTTTTTTGTAAATCTACCGGATTCAATATCATTTCTAAACGATACCAATTATACAATTTCACTTTTTGAACATATCGTAGATGTAGAGACAGAGGTTTCATTATTGATATTTGATTTTACAGTTAGTAATGATTCGCTAAGCATCAACTATGATGAGCAATTTGGTATGCTGAAATTATCGGCACATCCAAATTTTTCCGGTGACACCGAACTTTATATCTCGGTGACTGATTCAGATTCTGCAATAGTTAGAGATACTATAGATGTTAAAGTAGATTTTCCTACCGGCTTAGATCATTATTTCGAAACAATCCCTCAAGAATATGTGTTGTTCCAAAACTATCCGAATCCGTTTAACCCATCAACAAAGATTAAATTTGGAATACCAAGAGAATCAAATGTGAGACTTGAGATACTCAACATTCTCGGTCAAAATGTTGCAACACTTGTAGACCGCAAACTTGCACCAGGTTATTATGAATTTGAATTTAATGCCCTAAGCCTCTCAAGCGGAATTTATTTATACCGATTTCAGTCCGTTGATTTCACATCGGCAAAAAAAATGTTGATACTCAAATAAGCTTTGGAACTTCTCTTCCGGAAATTAGCAGATTAGCATTTTTGCCAAATAGAATTAGACTCTTTTCAATTTTTAGTAATGATGATTGACCACTCCTTAGTCATTAATCACCCAAAGGCATGAGGGCTGAATTCCCCGCCTTTTATTCCATCGGTAGTTAAGCCCTGGTGGGCAGGTTGCTACGAATATAAACGGATAATTCAGCAAGATACTCGCTTGCTTGCAGCGGGGGGTTTCATTTTGCTCCCTTCTAGATTTGGATATATCTATCGCCGAGTTGGGGTTAAATAATTTACGAGGATGTGAAGTATCTGGCTCAATTATATAATATTATACTCGACGCTGCTCTAAAGAAAATATTTTGGGAATCATATTTCTTGACATTTTAGGTTAATAGATATATTTTTGTATCCTTTGTGTGAAAAAAAACTGACAATTTGGAGATTTAGGATTTGAAACAGGAAAAAATCACAAGATTTATCAGAACTGAAGATGCAAACAGTAAGTGGTTTGTTGTTGATGCTACTGACAAAGTTCTTGGTAGATTAGCTACAGAAATTGCTCGAGTTATTAGAGGCAAACATAAACCCATCTTCACACCTAACATGGATACCGGCGATTTTGTTATTGTTGTAAATGCAGATAAAATCAAGATGACGGGAAAAAGGGAATTACAGAAAACCTATTTCTCACATTCAGGATATCCTGGCGGCGTTAGAAATACTTCATATTCCGAATTGAAAGAAAAGGCTCCGGATATGATTATTCATAAAGCTGTTAAGGGAATGTTGCCGAAAAATAGACTTGGCAGACAATTAATTAAGAAGTTAAAAGTATACGCTGATGCGAATCATCCGCATTCAGCTCAAAAACCAGAAACCTTGAGTTTTTAATTTAGGAAAATTAATGGCAGATAAAATTTTTGTTGGACGAAGAAAAAATGCCGTTGCAAGAGTAATTCTTAGAAACGGAACCGGAAATGTTAAAGTGAACAAAAGGGAGTTCGAGAATTATTTCCCGCTTAAAACAAACCGCGAGGACGTACTCTTACCTTTAAGAGTTACCGAAACATTAGGCAAATACGATATTCTTGCTAATGTACAGGGCGGTGGATTTTCGGGACAATCTGAAGCAATCAGACTTGGAATTGCAAGAGCGCTTGTTGAAATTAATCCCGAGTTCAGAGCTCTCTTTAAAGTTGACTCTTTGTTAACAAGAGATCCAAGAATGGTTGAACGTAAAAAATACGGACAGCCTAAAGCAAGAAAGCGTTTCCAATTCTCAAAGAGATAGTAGATACTTTTTTTGTCTTGAAATTTTTAACGGGTGACTATGCCGCCCATTTTTATAAATCATACTTCTTGATTTGTCCCCTGTGTCCTTCAAAAAAAATAGGATTAAAGGCAAAGAAGATGGAAGTAGAAGAATAACAGGAGTAAAAATGCCGCTAGTTGAATTAACTCAACTTATTGAAACAGGTGCACACTTCGGGCACTTAACACGCCGCTGGAATCCCAAAATGAAACCTTACATTTTCATGGAAAAGAATGGGATTCATATAATTGATCTTAAAAAAACACAGGCTGCAATTGACCACGCTGCCAAAAATTTATCTGCTATTACTGCCGAAGGGAAAAGAATACTTTTCGTCGGTACAAAAAAGCAGGCAAAAGGCGTAATCTCATCCGAATCGAAACGATGCGAAAGTCATTGGGTAAGCGAAAGATGGCTCGGCGGAATGTTGACAAACTTCTCAACAATCCGCAAAAGCATTAAACGTCTACAGAACATTGATAAAATGGAAACAGACGGCACATTCGAAAAAATTACCAAAAAAGAGCGATTAGAACTTTCGAGAGAAAGAGAAAAACTTAGAAAAATCTTAGACGGTGTTGAGCATTTAAATAAACTGCCAGGCGCACTTTTTATTGTTGATATTAAAAAAGAATCAATCGCCGTTAAAGAAGCGTTGCGTTTGAATATTCCGATTTTTGCAATTGTGGATACAAACTGTGACCCTGATAATATTGATTATATTATTCCCGCAAACGATGATGCTGTTAGAACAATAGAATTGATAATGAGAGTTATGGCAGATGCTGTTAAAGAAGGGCAGGCAAAAGCTGCAGAATTGAGAGCAAATGAGTCTGCAGAAAAAGAAAGAGTTAAAAAGGAAAGAGAAGAATCTGAAGAAGGTGATAAAGATGGCAAAGTTAAAGTGCGTAGAGTTAAACTAGATTCTCCGGCAAAAAAAGGCGGAAGAACAAGAAAAGTTTCTCCTTTTAGAAATGAGCCTAAAAAAACAGAAGAATCTGTGAGTAAAGAAAAAGCGGCTGAAAAAGGCGGATCAAAAGAATAATAATTGAGAATAAATAAAGGATTATAATATAATGGCAATTAGCGCAGTACAAGTTAAAGAGTTGAGAGATAAAACAGGCGCTGGAATGATGAATTGCAAAAAGGCATTAACAGAAGCTGACGGCAATTTTGAAAAGGCAATTGAAATTCTTAGAAAAAAAGGCGCTTCAGTTGCGGCAAAAAGAGCAGAACGTGATGCCAATGAAGGTATTGTTAAAACTAAAGTTTCCGACGATGGGAAATTCGGTGTTATTTTGGAAGTGAACTGCGAAACCGATTTTGTGGCAAAGAGTGATGATTTCGTAAATTTTGCAGAGTTCGTTCTAAACGCAATTGTTAGTGAAAAACCTGCTGATGTAGAAGCTCTAAAATCTCTCACTTTTGATGGAAAAGTTGTTAACGATGAGTTAACAAATATTACAGGCAAAATTGGTGAGAAAATTGAAATCTCACGATTCCAACTTGAAGAAGGCGATGATTTAGCTTTGGTTGATTATATTCATCATGGTGCGAAACTTGGTGTATTAGTTAAAGCGGAGAACGTTGGAAACGTGGATTATTCAGTTCTCTCTTCAGTACTAAAAGACGTTGCTATGCAAGCCGCTGCAATGAAGCCAAGATTTCTTTCCGTAAGTGAAGTTCCAAATGAAGTAATTGAAAAAGAAAAAGAAATCTATAAAGAAGTTGCAAAGAAAGAAGGCAAACCGGATCATATATTAGATAAAATTGCTGATGGTAGATTAAATAAATTCTATCAGGAAGTTTGTCTGCTTAAGCAAGCTTATATTAAAGAAAATGCAAAAACGATTGCAGATGTAATTGCAGAGTTTAATAAAGCAAATTCCAGCGAGGTTAAACTGACGGCATTTTTCCGATATCATCTAAGCGATGAAAACAAGTAATTTTCCTTTAAAGGTCTTATTTTTAGTGAGACCTTTTTTTTATTATATTGGATGCAAATATGGTTAAAGAATTGAAGTATAATAGAATTCTCCTGAAACTTAGCGGTGAATCGCTAATGGGCGGTAAGGGTCATGGTATAGATCCCCAAATGTTGGATTTTTTTGCGAGGGAGATTAGGAAAATACACGAACTTGGTGTTCAAATTGGAATTGTAATCGGCGGCGGGAATATTTATCGCGGTCTTAATGCAGCAGAACAGGGCATAGATCGTGTAACCGGCGATCATATGGGAATGCTTGCAACAATGATCAACGCTTTGGCTTTGCAAAATACTCTCGAAAAAAACGGCATGTTCACCAGACTTACAAGCGCCATTCAAATGGATGAAATTGCCGAACCATATATCAGAAGAAGAGTTGTTCGCCATCTTGAAAAAGGTAGAATTGTAATTTTTGGCGCGGGTACGGGTCATCCTTATTTTAGCACAGATACAGCCGCTTCGCTGCGAGCCGTAGAAATAAAAGCGGATGCAATAATAAAAGGAACAAGAGTTGATGGTGTTTATGATTCTGATCCGGAGAAAAATCCCGATGCAGCCTTCTTTAACGAGATTTCATACAGCGATGTGATGAACAAAGATTTGCGCGTTATGGATTTAACAGCGATAAGTCTCTGCAAAGAAAATAGTTTGCCGATTATAGTATTTAACATTAACATCGAAGACAATTTATTGAAATTGATTACCGATGGAAATATCGGGACTTCGGTTGGGCATTACGATTTGAACAGCACTAACTTAATTTAAATATAGAGGTAATCATGAATAATCCAGCGATTGATGAAGCAAAGTCCAAAATGGATAAATCAATTGAAGCATTTAGGCATGAAATTGCGAAGATTAGAACAGGTAAAGCAACAACTGCACTTCTCGATGGAATTAGAGTAGATTATTATGGCGCACCTTCTCCTTTGAGTCAAGTTTCTAATGTATCCGTTCTTGATGCCCACACTCTTTCAATTACCCCGTGGGAAAAATCAATGGTTCTTGTTATTGATAAAGCAATATTAACCGCAGATTTGGGACTTAATCCTATTAGTGATGGAACGAATATCAAAGTTCCAATACCGCCTTTAACCGAAGAAAGACGCAAAGACCTGATGAAACTCGTTAAAAAATTCGGAGAGGATGCAAAAATTGCCGTTCGAAATGTGAGAAGAGAAGCAAACGATAAATTGAAAAAAATGGAAAAAGAAAAAGAACTTTCTGAAGATCTAAGACACGATGCGGAAAACGAAGTTCAAACCATAACCGATAACCATATAAAAAACATTGATGGCATCATTTCTCATAAAGAAAAGGAAATTATGGAAGTTTAGTAAAAAGTTTCCCGTGTTAATAAGCCGGTATTTATGCCGGCTTTTTCGATTTAAAACCACAGTTTATCACCAAGAAATTCAAATTTACGTCAAGAGAATGTGTTGTTCAAAAACAAATAAGTTTTTTGTTTTGATTCGGAACGATATTTCATAATTTTCATGTGTAAATTAATTAGCCTCTAACTCAAAAGTTTATGAATAAGGAGAATTCCGATGAGCGTTACTAGAGAAGAAGCCCTTCTTTATCATTCAGAAGGAAGAAAAGGAAAGATTGAAGTTATACCTTCGAAACCATGTTTCACGTCAAGAGAACTATCGTTAGCCTATACGCCAGGCGTTGCAGAACCCTGTCGCGAAATTGAAAAAGACGAAGAACAAGTTTACAATTACACCGCAAAAGGAAATTTGGTTGCTGTAGTTTCAAACGGAACTGCCGTATTGGGACTTGGCGATATTGGAGCCGCTGCGGGCAAACCTGTAATGGAAGGCAAAGGTGTTCTGTTCAAAAGATTTGCTGATATTGATGTATTTGATATTGAATTGGATACTAAAGACCCCAAAGAAATTATTAGAGCTGTTCAATTAATGCAGCCAACTTTCGGAGGAATTAACCTCGAAGATATTAAAGCCCCGGAATGTTTTTACATCGAGGAAGAATTAAAAAGAACGTGCACAATCCCAATTTTCCACGACGATCAGCACGGTACCGCAATAATTTCTTGCGCTGC
>Ga0180009_10006064_pt1 | contig 12788 bp, 9 predicted proteins | sample OS_PC_MetaG_FD_123537 | JGI IMG/M metagenome (GOLD analysis project Ga0180009, IMG submission 123537) | Groundwater microbial communities from the Aspo Hard Rock Laboratory (HRL) deep subsurface site, Sweden - OS_PC_MetaG | ecosystem: Environmental > Aquatic > Deep subsurface > Groundwater...
GTGAGGATGTCCTTGCTTCGGTGGCTCATACCAACGCCTCCGGCTGGGTGTTTCAGTGGCCCAACGAGGATATATGGCGCCGGTGCGGTTTGTCCAGGGGGTGGTGGGGGAGGGGAGCGTTGGGCGAGGTATGCCTTACCAAGCGGCGTAAAAAAAGAGAGCCGGCCTTGCGGCGAGACAGGCCAAGGTGGGAAGGACACTCCACCAAAAATTAAATACTCATCCACAACGGTCCGAGACCGGAGAGGACCAAACCAGGAGGCACAGTGCCAACGGCGATATCAGCCGGTTGGCCTTTGAAAACAAATGGCCGCTTAACAAGATATTTGCTGGTTATGAGCAAAATCAAATGAGCGATGGCACCTGGTTGCGGCCAGGCACCATCGCTTTTCAGATGCGAGGGTTTGACAAGCCGGTGGACCCCGCCGCTTTAGTGACCCGCATAAAGGAGTTGGTCGGCTAGCCTTCCGCCTACTTGGCGACGAGCCGACTCAAAGGCAATGCGGCTTTGGTAAAAGTGCGCACCGCCTTTTGTTGACCGATCTAGCGAAATTTACTAACCAAGCAAGGTGTCCGTAAAAAATGGCAGAATATCTAGCTGCGCCGGCCGATTTTCCAACCATACCAGCCGACACAAAATAAAAGGGCTTAGCTAAAATAGCTAAGCCCTTGAATTGCGTGGCGGGGACGACGCGACTCGAACTCGCGGCCTCCGGCGTGACAGGCCAGGGGGCTATGTAAGCCAACATCGCGCCACTACTAAAATAAACTGGAATGACGGAGTGATAGCGGAAATCCCAAAACGCTCAATTCGCTAAAAACATCACCTTCACCAGAAAATCTCCAACTTATTCCAACCAAAATTGCTCGTTTAAGCGTCTCTGGAGCCTAGGGGTCGGCATGTCGAAAAAGAAAACTTGGACGGGTGCCTTTGGGGTCGGAGCGAGTATCAGGCGTGTCAATCGGCATTGAAAATTGACCCGGTATAGGCGTCGAAAATTGACCCACCCCCGAGGCGGTAGTTTGGTCCCTTCGGGGGCTTTGGTGTTTTGGGCCCTTGGCCATGGATCACCTCTCCCGCGAAATTTACTCGCTTAGCAAGGTGTCCTTCAAAACTGGGCAGGATCATTCCCGCTGAGCCCCTTAAAAACGATACAAATTTTTCCCTCTTCCGCGTACTTCCGGCGAGCCTTCCTTCGTATTTCGTGGACCTTGCCCTTTGTTCTTAAATCTGGCCCAGGGGACATGGCATCAAACACTAAAAAATAATTGACAGTTTTTTAATAAACGTATATTTTAAAGTTGATTTTTTAAATATTGAGAGGTTAACGTGGACACGCTAGACAAAAGTATTGCTTCGGCACTCAGCGAGGACGGCAGGGCATCATTTTCAGACGTAGGAGCTAAGCTTGGCATTACCGACCCTACCGTACGGAGCCGCCTGAATAAGCTCATCGCGGCGGAAGAAGTAAAAATATCCTGCCTGGTCGACTTCTCCCAAATCAGGGGGGCCGTGGTGGCCCTACTCGGCATCCGGCTGTCGGGCTACAAGCTTGAAGAAAAAATGAAGCAAATAGCGAAATTCGACGAGGTGGCCTGGTGCGCGGTGGTCACCGGCTCCTACGACATGATGGCCGAGGTGGTGTTCACGGACGGCATTCAAGGGTTGTACGAATTTTTAGCGCTCAAGCTGACCAAGATGGGCGGCATCAGATCGACCGAAACCTTCGTGGTCATGGCCTCGCAGAACAAATGGATTTTGCTGCCCAGTGGTGTCAAGAAACAATGGCTCAACCCCAAAAGCGCCTAAGACCTATCAAGCAGCTCCTGCTCACTTAAGATACGAATCTCAACCCAGCCCAGCGGCACATACAGCCAAGAGGTGCGACCATGAAAATTGGAACCCTGAAAGAAATCAAGTCGTCGGAGAACCGGGTGGGAATGACTCCCGCGGGAGCGGAAGTGCTGGTTAACAGCGGCCACACGGTGCTGGTGGAAAACAACGCCGGCATTGGCAGCGGTTATTCGGACCAAGACTATATGAACGCCGGCTGTGTCATCATGAACAGCCCGGAAGAGATCTACCAAGACGCCGACATGATAATTCATGTCAAGGAACCGCAGGAATCCGAGTATAAATTAATCCGTAAAAACCAGATCATTTTCACCTACCTTCACCTGGCCGCCAATGAAACCCTGACCAAAGCCCTTATTGAATCCGGTTCAGTTGGCATCGCCTACGAAACCATCCAAAAGGCCGACGGGACCCTGCCCCTGCTCATCCCCATGAGCGAGGTGGCGGGGAGAATGTCCATTCAACAGGGTGCCAAGTATCTGGAGATGGGTTACGGCGGCAACGGAGTCCTCCTGGGCGGCGTCCCCGGGGTCGATCCCGGCAACGTGGTCATCATCGGCGGCGGTGTGGTCGGTACCCAAGCGGCCAAGATGGCCTGTGGGCTGGGGGCCAAGGTGTATCTGCTGGACAACAACCTGCCCAGGCTGCGCTACCTCAGCGATGTCATGCCGGCCAATTGCTTTTTGTTGATGTCCAACCCCTCTTCCCTGCGTGAGTTGGCCACCAGGGCGGACGTGATCGTCGGCTCGGTGTTGATTCCGGGAGCCAAGGCGCCCAAGCTGGTCAACCGCGAGATGCTCAAGACCATGAAAAAGGGCGCGGTATTGGTCGACGTGGCCATTGACCAAGGGGGATGCTTCGAGACTTCCAAGCCGACCACCCATCAGGACCCGGTTTATATCGTCGACGATGTAGTGCATTACTGTGTCACCAACATGCCCGGAGCCGTCTCCAAAACCTCCACCGCGGCCCTGACCAACGCCACCCTGCCCTATGTGTTGGAGATAGCCAACAAGGGGTGGAAGAACGCGATCCGTGAAAGCAAGGAAATAGCGGGTGGGGCCAACATCATAGCGGGCAAGGTGACCTGCCCGGGCGTGGCGGATGCCTTTGGTTATGAGTACACGCCGGTCAGCAGCTTGGCCGCCTGAACCTCCGGCCGCCGGGCGCCCGCAGCCCGGCTCGGCCAAACCATCAAGCGGGGACAAGCTCAGCAAGTATTTTGACACCTTGACCGCGGCATTATCTCTTTGGCCTGCCAAGACCGCTATCTGGGTTCAACATAAAACGAAACCTGGCGACAAAATGCCTGCCAGGCCAAAGGGTAATGATGCGACAAGCTTGGCTGGAGGTAAGCTCGCGGGCCCTGGTTCACAACCTCAATGCCCTGCGCAAAATAGTGGTCGGCGATGCCCGTTTCATGAGCGTGATCAAGGCCAACGCCTATGGGCACGGCGCGGTGGAAGTCGCGCGGATATTGCAACGCAATGGAGTCGCTTATTTCGGCGTGGCCACCCTCCAGGAAGGGCTGGCCTTGCGGGAAAACGGGGTTGGCGGAGAAATCCTGATCTTCGGCCGAACCTCCCCGGAGGACATCGCCGCCGCCCTGAAGCACAATTTAACCCAGACCGTTTACTCCTTTGCTCAAGCCGAGGCCATCGACCAATGCGCCCATAGCGGGGACACCCCCGCCAAGGTGCATCTTAAGATCGACACCGGCCTGGGCCGCACGGGATATCTGCCCAACCAGACCGCAGTCAGCGAAATCCAGAAGATAACCCGCCTGCCCAACCTGAAAATCGCAGGCATATACAGTCATTTCGCCGTCGCCGACAGCCTGGACAGCTCCTACACCCTGGAACAGTTCGCCCGGTTCCAGAAAGTCCTCGGCGACCTGGAGCGCAACGGGATCGAGATACCCCTCAAACACATCGCGAACAGCGCGGCGATTATAAACTATCCCGCCACCCATCTGGATTTGGTGCGGGCCGGCATCGCTCAATACGGTTACTACCCGGATGCGGCCATGGCCCGCGAGGACAAGATTCAGCTCCGGCCGGCCATGACCGTGCGCACCAGGCTGGTGCAGGTGAAAAAGGTCGCTCCGGGCTCATCGATCGGCTATGGTTGCACCTTCACCTCCGCCACCCCCATGATCATCGGCACCATCCCCGTGGGCTACGGGGATGGCTACCCCCGGAGCCTTTCCAACCGGGGGGAGGTTCTGATCGGGGGCAGGCGGCGGCCCATAGTCGGCCGGATTTGCATGGACCAGTTCATGGCCGATGTCAGCCGGCCGCCGGTTCCGGAGGTCGGTGACGAGGTGGTGGTCATGGGCACCCAGGGGGAGGAGGCTGTCACCGCCGATGAGATCGCGGCCATGGACAACACCATTTCTTACGAAATCCTCTGCCGCCTGGGGCTGCGCCTACCCAGAATCCACCGATAGCGCACCCTCCCGCGAGGCCTCCCGGCACGGGGACCTTCCCATCAACCACTGAAGGCGCGCCCCCCACGGGGGCACGCCTTCGTTATGGGCGGAGGGTCCAAGAGCGGAGGGGCGCCCGTTTAGGCCAGGTCCAAGGGCCAGATCGGCCGGCGCAGCTTGTGATAGGTGAAGCGGGTCAGGTCCATCTGGGCCAGGCCACCGCTGTCGCAGAGCATCACCCGGCGGGACATGGGCTCAAAAGCGGCCCGGAAATGGTGCCAGGATTTGACCGCCACCACCGAACATTGCGCGGGGTCGATGCCCTGGCTGAGGAAAAACTGCTTGTCGTAGACTTGTAGGTTCTGGGTGGACACCACCGCCCGCACTCCCCCGATGCGCAACACCGCCGTGGGACCCATGCTGAAACGCACCCCCGTGTGCATGGGCCCTTCGGCCACGAACTCGCCGTCGCTGAGCCCCTCCACCCGGCAGGTGAGGGTAATTGGAGGACCGTAGGACGCAGGGTCCGCCTTGGCGCCGAGATTTAGGGTCAACTCGGCCCCCAGCCCCGCGGCCATGCACTCCTGGACCGCCTGGCCATCGGCCACGCAGGCCAAGGCGGCGTTCTTCAGATCGGCCTTGATCATGGCCTCCAACAACCGCACGCCGTCGCCATAGCCCCCCGAACCGGGATTGTCGCTGAAGTCGGCCAGGACCAGAGGGCCTCTCCCCTGAGCGGTCTCCACCTCCCGCGCCGCGGACATGGCCTCTTTCAGGCTGAAGATGGGCACGGTCTTTTCATAACGGGTGGCCCAAATTTCATCCATCAGTTCCTGGGCAACCGCCTGAAAACGGGGGTTGTCTCCATGCCCGGTTATGGTCACCGAGGGGCCGGTTTGGAGTATGTCGACCCAGGGAAACCCGGCGCATATGGCAATGGCCAGGAGATCGGGCTCCTGTTTCTTGAATCGCTCGGCCTTTTCCAGCAAGCGGGACATGGGACCACCTTGGGTGCGGCCGTAGTCGCATCCCTCCAGCATGGCCCCTCGCACCACCAGGGCGCGCGGCTTGATCTCGCCCTGCATGGCCCGTTGCAGCAGGTCTGCGGCCTCACCAGCCCTTTGGTAATGGTCCAGGTGCGGGTAGGTGCGGTAAGCAATCACAATGTTGGCCAGCTCAGCCATGGCGTCGGTGACGTTGGCGTGCAGGTCCAAGGTGATGGCAATGGGCACTTCCGGGCCCAGTCTCTCGCGCAAGCGGGCCAGCAGGCTTCCCTCTGCGTCGTCCTGATCCTCGGTCACCATGGCTCCGTGCAGGGCCAGAATCACGCCGTCAAAGGGGCCCTGTTCGCAGGCCTCAATCACCGCCTCGCTGAGTTCGGCCCACAGCCGGGCCGTGGTCCGGCCTCCCGGCGGGGCCGCCGCCGCGATGGGCTGGACCAACTCCCAGCCGTAGCGCTGGGCCGCGTCGAGGTGGGCGCTGATCTCCGACTGGGTGCCGGTCATGAGCTCGGCGATCTGGGAGCCCCGGTAGCAGCGCCGGGCCTGCCACATAGCCAACGTGGTGGGACGTATATTAAAGGTGTTGGTCTCGTGGCTGATCTCAGCCGAAAGCACTCGCTTATTCATTGCTGTAATCCAATCAAGATGAACAGACGCCCTTGGAGGCCGCTGGCCGCGCATAGTTGCAGGTCAATCCTGCTTGGCGGGCTGCCCGGAGGCATCGGCATATAAAAAACAGCTTACGCACCCCAAAGAGTCCTGCACGACACCAGGGACATGTTCACTACATTCAGGCATGGCCCGATCACAGCGAGGGTGGAAAGCGCAGCCCGAAGGAGGATCAATGGGATTGGGAAAGGTCATGCCCAACCGGGCGTCTGGAAGTCCCAAGTCGGGCTCGGGGGTCAGCACCGAATCCAACAAGGCCCTGGTGTAAGGGTGGCGAGGTTCATTGAAAAGATCGTCGGTTGAGGCCTCTTCCACAATGCGGCCCAGATACATCACCGCCACCCGAGTGGCCAGGTGTTCCACCACGGCCAAGTTGTGGCTGACCAATAGGTAAGTCAGGCCAAACTCCTTGCGCAGGTCTATCAGGAGATTCAAAATCTGCGCCTGCACTGAAACGTCCAGAGCCGAAGTGGGCTCATCACAAAGCACCACCTCGGGCCTCATGATAAGAGCGCGGGCTATGGCCACACGTTGGCGCTGACCGCCGGAAAGCTGGCTGGGCAAGGAATAGTAGACCCGGCGGGGCAGCCCTACGATATCCAGCATCTCCTCCGCTTTGATCCGCCAGCCGGCGGGATCGCCCACCTTGTGGATTTTGAGCGGCAGGGAAACGATCGATCCCACTCTCTTACGCGGGTTCAGAGAAGAGTACGGGTCCTGGAATATAGGCTGAATTTTTTTACTCAGGGCCCAACGGCCCTCCTTTGCAAGGAGCCGTCCTTCAATAAACACCTTGCCTCTGCTGGGCTGCAACAAGCCCAGAAGCATCCTGGCCAGAGTCGTCTTGCCGCAGCCGGATTCTCCCACCAAGCCCAGAACTTCTCCCTTTTTTATGGAAAGAGATAGCCCCTTCACTGCATGCAGAGGCCGTTTGCTCCGGAAAAGCCCCTGGCTCACCATGTAGGTCAGCCAAACGTTGTTTATATCCAAAAGAGGAACGAGGGAGCTGTTCATGCCGCCACCATTTGCCCGTTCCGCCGACAAACTTCAGGGTCCAAAACGCAACGATAACCACGGGCAAGGGCGGGCGCTTTAAGCCTTTGATCATCCGAGGCACAGATATCCATGGTGTGGGAACATCGGTTGCGGAAACTACAACCCACCAAATCTCCAATGGGGGCGGGCACGATGCCGGGAATCGAATGGAGATGTTTGTTGCGTCCTATCTTGCCCGGCACGGGTACGCAAGCCAGTAGCCCCTGGGTGTAGGGATGCAGAGGGCTTTCAAATATCCGATGCACATCCCCGGTTTCCACGATCTGGCCGGCATACATCACCGCCACCCGATCGGCCACCCGCGCCACCACGCCCAGATCGTGGGTGATCAGGATCATGCCCATTTGAAACTCACGCTGCAGATCGGCTAGCAGGTGCAGGATCTGGCCCTGGATGGTGACGTCCAGGGCCGTGGTGGGCTCGTCAGCCAATATCAGCGCCGGTTCGCACATCAGACCCATGGCGATCATGACCCGCTGGCGCAAGCCACCAGAAAGCTGATGGGGATATTGTTTAAGGCGGCTACCCGCGGCGGTGATGCCGACCTTTTCCAAAAGAAAAACCGCCCGGTCACGGGCTTGGGCCCGGCTTGACTTGCGGTGGCGAAGGAAAATTTCCATCAACTGGTCCCCAATGGTGTAGGCCGGATTCAGCGAGGTCATGGGGTCCTGAAAGATCATGGACATCTGGTTGCCGCGGATATCGGCCATCTGGCGGTAGCGCAGGGCCAACAGATCGGTCTCCGCCAAACTCAGCTTCTGTGCGCTACGCCTGGCCTTGTGGGGCAGAAGGTCCATAATGGCCAGGGCGGTAAGCGACTTGCCGCATCCCGACTCCCCCACCAGGCACAAGGTTTCGCCTTGGTTTACGTTGAAGTTTACCCGGCGCACCGCATGCAACACACCTCCCGGCACCGGTATATCCACACTGAGGTTTTCCGCTTGCAACAAGGCGCTCAAGAGATATCTCCTCAAGTACACAGCAAGTTCATCAAATGGACCACCGACACACCATGCTCACTGGGTTCAACAACCCACCGCTTAAGTTGAAACGACTCTCAAGCCATGCTCTCCGGGACGGTAACGTCACGGATGCCGTCGCCGACCATGTTTATGGCCAGCACCAATAAAAGCAGGCATACCCCGGGGATGGTGATCAGCCAGGGATCAAAGAGCAGGTACTCTTTGCCTTCTGAAATCATTAACCCCCAAGAGGGCAAAGGCGGCTGCACTCCAAGCCCCAGGAAAGAAAGAGCTGCCTCTAAAAGAATGGCGTTGGCCATCTCCAGGGTGGCCACCACCACCAAGTTGCTGAAGATGTTGGGCATGATTTCGCTGAGCACGATGTGCGGTACGGAGCATCCCAGGGTCTTGGCCGAGTCCACGAAGTCCAGGGAGCGTATCTGCATGGTGGTGGTCCTGGCCACCACCGCGTAGCGATTCCAAAGCATAAAACCAAGCACGACAATAATCACGCTTAGAGAACCGCCAAACATGGCCACCACGGCCAAGGCCACCAGCACCACCGGCATACTGAGGCGCACGGTTATGAAAAAGGTGATTATCATGTCTGCCCAGCCACCGAAATAACCGGCCGTGACTCCCATGGCGGTGCCGATCAGGCCGGAAAGTAGCGCGACGGAAAAACCGATCAGAAGCGAAACCCGGGCTCCGTACATTAGCCTGCTTAAATAATCGCGGCCGAGCCTGTCGGTCCCCAAGGGATGGGTCCAGGTGCCCTCGGTATGCCACACGGGAGGAAGCAAGCGGGCGGTCAGGTTCTGCTCATATGGATCGTGAGGAGCAATCCAAGACGCCAAAACCGCCGTTAATATGATAAGGCCCAGGACCACAGCGCCGATTATTAGGGCCCGGTGCCCAAATATCCTTCGCCGTAAACGCTGCCCCGGCGTTGGACCGCTGATTTCTTGGAGAGTAGGTAGCGCGCGCGTCTCCATGTCAAGCCACCCTAATGCGAGGGTCCAGCCAAGCATTCAGCAGATCGGCCAGCAGGGTAAGGACCAAATAGATTAAGGAAAAAATAAGAATAATCGCTTGAACGGTGGGAAAATCAGAACGGGTTATCGACTCCCAGGCCAGATAACCCATACCGTTAATGGCAAAAACCGTCTCGACGATAACCGAGCCGCTCAGCATAAAGCCAAATTGCACGGCGGCGATGCTCACCACCGGCATGAGCGCGTTTCGTAGGGCGTGCTTGAAGAACACACTGTTGGCCAGCAGGCCCTTGGCCCGCGCGGTGCGGATGTAGTCCGAGGACAGCACCTCTATCATGCCCGCTCGAGTCAGGCGCATCAGGGCAGGCATGGCAAAATAGCCCAGCACGATGGTGGGCATCACGAAGTTTTTCCAGCTCTCGGTGCCCGAGGCCGGCAGCAAGGGGAACCAGACACTCAGCAATACCACCAGCATCAGGCCAAACCAAAAGGTGGGCATGGCCTGGCCCATGACCGACAGCATAAGGGCGATTCTGTCGATCCAACTATTAGGCCGTATGGCGGCAAGCATCCCTAGAGGGATGGATAAGAGCAGGGCAAAGGCGAGGGAGCACGCCCCCAGGGTTAGGGTGACTGGCAGTCTGTCGCCCAGGATCTGGCTGACCGGCAACTTGAAATAATAACTCTTGCCAAAATCTCCTTGAACCGCCTTACCGAGCCAGCTTGCGTATTGCACTACTATAGGGCGATCAAACCCGTAGAACTCGCGGATATATTTGATGTCCTCGCTGCTGGCCGACTCGCCGGCTATGGTAACCGCCGGGTCCCCCGAGAGAAAAAGGAACCCGAAACCGATGGCCGAAACCAAGATGGCAACCAGGAGCGCCAGTAATATCCGCTTTAGTGTATAGATCAGCATAGGACTACCACCACCCGAATTCCCCGCGGACGTATCCCCTCACCCTGCCCAACTCCTTTTTATTTGACGCGACGCTAACGGCGTAAATCCCGCACATGGGAGCCGGTCTAGGTAAAAGTTCATCGGGTGCGAGACGGTTCCATCTGCAAAACCGCCTCGCACCGATTCAAGGTGCCTCTATTTCCATTTGGCATTGAAGAAGTGGGGGATCTCATCCTCCGTGGGCGTGAAATCCAAATCCTTAGTAAAGGCATAGTTGGTGCTGTAGGACCACAGGGGGAACCAATAGGCCTGCTCCGCAATGCGCTGCAGGGCCTTTTTGTAATTCGCCTTGCGCACCTCGGGATCGACCGACGTATCGGCGATCTCAAGCCACTTTATGACCTCGGGGTCGCGCGCCGTGTCGTCGCCGCTTCCTTTGAAGAAGTTGCTGGTGCTGGCGGAAACATCGTTCAGGGAATAGGACCCCCAGGTGAGCACGTCAATGGGTATCACCCCGGCCCGAATCTTTTCGCGAAGGGCAGTATAGGTGAGTATGTTGGGACTGGCCTTGATGCCCACAGCCTTGAGGTACCCGGCAATGCCTTCCACTACTTGCTGGTAGCGAGAAAGGGTGTAAATCTCGATCTCAAAGCCGTTGGGGTAGCCGGCCTCCTTGAGGAGCGCCTTGGCCTTGGCCGGATCGTAGTTATATTTTTTTACGTCATTGGTGCAGCCGAATTGAGTGGGAAAGCAAGCCGCATTCACCAACTTGGAGCCACCCTTTACCAGGGTCTTAACCAAAGTTGGGCGGTCGATGGCGTAGCAGATGGCCTGACGCACCTTCAGTTTGGTGGTGGGCGGATTTTTCTTGGCCCGGTTGCAGGCGTCGAACTGCAAATACCATATCCGCATGGTCTGACAGCTAACCATTTGTATTTTAGGCATTTTGGCCAATTTATCGGCCTGGTCGATATTTACGCGCCAAATCCAATCCACTCCACCTGACATGAGTTCGACGATGCGCGTGTTCTGCTCGGGGATGGTGCGAAAGACGATTTTCCCAATGCTCGGCTGTCCCTTGGGGCTGCCCTTAAAGTACTCCTGGTTCTTTACAAAAACCGTCTTGCTGCCCGGCTCCATCTCCACGACCTTGTAAGGGCCGGTGCCCACGGGTTTAACCCCCATGACTGGCGAGCCCACTTTGGAGTAGTAGTCCTTGGGGTATATGGGCAGGGGACCGGCCAGGTACTCCAGGGCGGCCGGGAAGGGCCGCTTCATTATCAAGCGGACCTTGTACTTGCCCAACTTCTCGGCCCGCTCGATCCAATTGACGGCACGCTGGGTCTTGACGCCGTTTTTGGGGTCTGAAACCCAATTCAGGGTGTAAACCACGTCATCCGCGTCAAACTCCTCGCCGTTGTGGAATTTCACCCCCTTGCGCAGTTCAAAATCGATGGTCTTATTATCGAGGAACGTATAGGACGCGGCCAGAAGCGGTTTGTAATCAAACGTTTTGGGATCGCGGTAAATCAAGGTGTCATAAATCAGGCCCGCCACAACCACGCCCGCGCGAGAAGTGTCGAAATACTGATCCGCAGTCACCAACTCTTCGTCAAAAGTGAAGGTCAGTGTGTCGTTGGCCTTTCCCGCAAAAGCTGCCGGAGCCCCCCCCATGGCCACAAGGGAGAGCAAAAGAATTGTGCATACCAAGCGCCTCATTTGAACTCCAGCCTTCCTTGAGTTGATAAGGAATGAAAAAAATTTATGTTTATTTTTATCTTATTTTAAAATTTATTGTCAAGAAATTTTATTTAATCAAAATAATAGATACTTTTCCTATTATTGAATAGAATCCGCGGATAGCCCTTCGTCCGGTTAAAACCTTAATATTGCCGGTATGTTTAGGTGTTTTTTGTAGCCGTTGGCTCCTTGGGCGCCTCCCAGGGAAACGGGGCCACTTGGCGGGATGAGGCAGGCATGTTGTTTGTGGTCAGAGCCCCTGAGACAGATTTTTTGATTTAGCCAATGGAGACTCCCGGGCAGAATTCAACTTCAATGGTAAATCTGGGCATCCGGCGGGAACACTAGCAAGTCCTCAAATAAACGGTGGGCCGTATAGGCTCTTCAACCTTGTCGGCTATGAGGTTTATTAATTACTTCGGCGGAAGATAACTTAGTATTTGCTGGATAAATCCAGGCCAGCCATCACCCCCATAGGCGGCCGGGTTCCGGCTGGGAGAAAAAGCCGACGCCTTGTGCAGAATCTCATTTTCCAGCGGAAGCTCTCGGCTTTCACGCCCAAGCTGTTTAAGACGCTCCCTATACGATGTGGTCAAGCCAGCCCGTACATCCTGGCCGCGCTCGGCTTGATGCGGTCAACTGCGCAGGGCCTCACCCGTACGGGCTATTTTGGACGCGATGGAGAAAATGGCCTCCGCCGGGACGGGTGCTCATCTTGGTGCTCCAGGAGCATCCGTAACGCCCGCAGTTTGACCTCTGGGGTGTATTGGATTCGCTTGCTCATGACTCCCCCCTCTCAAGTAATCGAGTCTCCGGCAAACCCGGGGAGGTTCACTACCGCAACTTTCACGCCTGGCAGCTGGATCGGGTCGGGAAGCCGCTGACCTATATTCGTGATCGCCTGGGCCACGCCAGGGCCACCACCAAGGACCTGTATCTGCGCTCCTTGAAGGGTATTTGAAGCCATGCACCAGCCGAAATTCCAACTTATTCCAACCGTGCCCAAAAAAAGGACCTAGCCAAGCTGGCTAGGTCCTTGATTTTGTTGGCGGGGACGACGAGACTCGAACTCGCGGCCTCCGGCGTGACAGGCCGGCGCTCTAACCAACTGAGCTACGCCCCCGCGTAGTATATATTCTAAAACCGGTGGTCGGCTCGGTCCTACCGCCACCTTCCAAAAC
>Ga0180009_10006065_pt1 | contig 12786 bp, 11 predicted proteins | sample OS_PC_MetaG_FD_123537 | JGI IMG/M metagenome (GOLD analysis project Ga0180009, IMG submission 123537) | Groundwater microbial communities from the Aspo Hard Rock Laboratory (HRL) deep subsurface site, Sweden - OS_PC_MetaG | ecosystem: Environmental > Aquatic > Deep subsurface > Groundwater...
AATTTCAAATTGGCCTTCAGGCAAGATTAATGAGTCAAGCCCTGAGAAAACTTTCTGGAATTATATCTAAGACAAAAACGGTAGTCATTTTCTTGAATCAGACCAGAATGAAAATTGGGGTGATGTGGGGTAATCCCGAAACAACTCCTGGCGGCTTAGCCCTAAAATTTTATGCCTCAGTCAGAATTGATTTAAGAAGAATTGGCCAAATAAAACATGGCGAAGAAATTATTGGTAGCCGGATAAAAGCCAAGGTTGTAAAAAACAAAGTAGCCGCCCCTTTCAAGACTACAGAATTTGATATTTACTATAACGAAGGGATTTCTTACATAGCCGATTTGATAAATCTTGGTTTAAAATCAGGGGTAATTAAGAAATTGGGTAGTTGGTTTGAATTTGAAAATTCAAAATTAGGCCAGGGTTTAGAAGGGAGTAAAAACTTTCTCAAAGAAAATCCCCAAATCGTGGAAAAAATAAAAACAGCAATTACTTCCAATATTTAGTATCTAGTAGCGAGTATTGAGTATATCTAAAAAACTGCGGACTGCGCAGTTTTTAATTTCTAAATACTTAATACCAAATACTTAATACTAAATACTTATTTCTCGGTATAAGAAAGCAAGCCCAAAAATCTGGCTCTTTTTATTGCCTGAGCCAGTTTTCTCTGATGCTGAGCGCAAAGACCGGTTCTTTTCTTGGGTCTAATTTTCCCCAATCCCGAAATAAACTTTTTTAAAAGCTCGGTATTTTTAAAATCAATTTCTTTTGTTCCTTTTTGGCAAAAATAACAATCCATATTTGTAGAAGCAGATTTACGCGGATAGCTACCCCGATACCAGAGCAAAGCTCGGTACGGGGCACAGCGCGGATTTATGTAGATATTTTCCGCGCCTGCCCCGTATAATCCCGAAGGGATTTGTGCGGGGTCTTTCCGCGTTGTAATCTGCGTGGAGCAAAGCCCTGCACCATTTGGTGCGGGGCGAAGCGATCCGCTTCTAAATCTAAAACGGAATTTGAGATACGTCAATTTCTTCTTCCTCAACAATAGGGATTTCTTCTTCTTTAGTTTCTTTAATGGGCTCTTCAGGAATAACTTTCCCCGCTGCTTTGGGTCCCAATTGCATTCTTTCAGCCACAATTTCAGTTCTAAATCTTTGATTTCCTGATTTGTCTTGCCAGCTTCTTGTTTGAAGTCGGCCCTCAATTAAAACCAAAGCCCCTTTCGTTAAATATTGAGAAGCAATTTCAGCTAACCTTCGCCACAAAACAATATTATGATATTCAGTTTTTTTTTGTTTTTGACCGGTTTTTTGGTCAGTCCAAACGCGGTTGGTGGCTATTCGAAAACTGCAAACGTTTTGGCCGCTGGGAGTAGATCTCATTTCCGGATTGGCTACTAATCTTCCAATTAAAATTGCTTTATTTAAATACATATGTTCCCTACGAATTACTAATCAGTACGAATATACGAATTCGTAGATTCGTAAATATTCGTAATTCGTAGGGTAGTTAGATTTGGCCTAAAATTTCTTCTAATTTTTCTTCAATTTTTTCTAACTCGACCTTTTTCTCTTTCTTTATTCTTGGAACTCTCGGTTTTGATATAATCTCAGGGACCTTAATTTTTTCTGGTTTTTCCTGAACCAGAATTAAATAACGAAGAATTTTCGATTCCGATTTCAATTTTTTTTCTAAACTTTCTAATTTTTCAGGCAAAAAATAAAAATTTAAATTCGCTATAAAAACCTCGGTTTTTCTCTTAATTGGGTAAGCCAACTTTCTTTTAATCGGATTTTTTATTTCTTTTATTTTTCCTTCTTCGTTTTGAATTAAAGAAGCGATTTTTTCCTGAAAAATTTTAAGTTCTTCCTCTGAAAGGTCAGGAGAAATTAAATAAGTTAATTCGTATGATTTCATCTTTGTAGAAGCAGATTGACGCGGATAGCTACCCAGATACCAGAGCAAAGCTCGGTACGGGGCACAGCGCGGATTTATGTAGATATTTTTCGCGCTTGCCCCGTATAATCCCGAAAGGATTTGTGCGGGGTCTCTCCGCGTTTAAATCCGCGTGGAGCGAAGCGATCCGCTTCTAAAATTATATTTTGAATTCGATAATATCTCCGTCTTTTACTATATAGTCTCGACCCACTATTTGAATTTGACCCAATTCTTTGGCTTTTTTCCAAGATTTTAATTCTAAAAATTTTTGCCAACTGATTACCTCGGCTTTTATGAATTTTTCTTGAAAATCAGAGTGAACTTTACCGGCAGCTTCGGCAATCTTAATTCCTCTCTCAATTGTCCAAGCCCTGGTTTCTTTTCCTCCTGTAATAGTAAAAAAGGTGATTAAATTTAAAGTATTGTAGCAAATGAGAATTAAGCGGTCAAGAAGGGATTTTAGATTTAGTTCTCTTATTTCATTTTCCGAAAGTTCGGAAATTTCTTCCTCTAATTTGAGATTAGCTGTTAGATATTGAGAGCCAACCTTGGATTTTATCTCTTCGTCAATTTCTGATTTATCAGATTCTCCGATATTGAATAAATAAATTATTGGTTTTTCAGTTAAAAATTGAAACTCCCTAACTAATTTTTTGTCTTCATCGGAAAGATAAATATCAGAGACCCTTTTTCCTTTACTTAAATTTTCTTTAATTTCTTTGAGAAGATTAAATTTCTTGATTTTTTCTTTTTCGTCGCTTTTTGTTTCTTTATCTAATTTTTGCAGATTTTTTTCAATTATTTCCAAATCCTTCATTAAAAGTTCCAATTCAATAATTTCTAAATCCCTTTTTGGATTTATTTCTTTCTCTATATGTTCAACTCTATCATTTTTAAAAGTTCTAACTATTTCCACTATCGCATCACAATTTCTAATCTGAGCCAAAAATTGATTTCCCAAACCCTCACCCTTATGAGACCCCTTTACTAATCCAGCAATATCAATAAATTCAATCGTGGTCAAAGTGGTTTTTTCTGGCTTAATAATTTGGGCAACGTTCAATAATCTTTCATCAGGAACAAAAACTTTACCAACATTGGGATTAATAGTAGTGAAAGGATAAGGAGCAATATCAACTTTTTGTTTAGTTAAAGCTTTAAATAAAGTTGATTTGCCGACATTGGGTAAACCGACGATACCAATTGAAAAACCCATAAGAATAGATTATAATAAATTTAATTCACGGTCAACCCCGTTAAAAGTCTGTTTTTCAAAATAATTACAATATGATCTGTAAAAATATTGTTTTGCTCTTACTCCTAAATTATCTCGTTGCAGAAAAAATTTGAGAAATTTTTCTGCCCAGGACTTCTAACGGGGTCAATTTTTAAAAATTTCTAAATTATGAAAAATTTAAAAGAAATAACAAAAAAAGAATTGGAAGCGATAAAAGTTGTCACTTTTGATATAGACGGAGTGGTTATACCGACCGGTACAGAATTAAGAGAGAACCAAGACGGCACCGAGCTCTATATGAAATCAAAACAATTATCCCCGGCTTTTGTTAAAAACTTAAAAGAACTTAAAAAATATCTAAAATTAAATTTTTCTTCGGGCAGAAATATTTTATATCTTAGAAGTTTGGTTAATGAAATTTTCGACCAAAATATCATTTTGCAAGCGGAAAATGGTAATATAACTTGGTTGAAAGGCAAGATTATTCACCCTGTTTATCCTAATAATTACTTTAATAAGTTAAGGGATATTAAAGAAAAGATTAAATCAATGATGGCTGTTGATAAAAGAATAAGAGGATTTGAACCAAAACTATTTATTTTGACTCCCCACTGTGATCAGATGGAGGAAATACCAAATTTGGTGAAGCAAATGGACAAAGAAAGAGAGCTATATTGTCTTTGGACCAATGAGGGCTACGATATAGGGAATAAATTAATGACCAAGGGACTCGGGATTGTTAATTTAGCTAAGTATTTTAAAATTTACCCAAAACAGATAATAACTACTGGAAATAATTATAACGACGCAGAAATGATCCAAGTTGGGAAAGGAGTTACGGTAGAACCCGAAAGAGTTCAGGCAGAATATTTCATCGATCACAAACCGGGAGAATTAGGTGGCGAACTATTAGCAGAATTCTTGTTAAAATTTTATAAAAGATACCGGTGATTAGTGCGGTGAAAAACTATTAAAATAAGCTCATTTTTTTTCGAACCTCAATCATTGTTAATTCGGCGATTTTTTGGGCTCTTTGGGCTCCTTTTTCCAAAATCTTTTTTAAATAATCTTCGCTTTTGAGAAGTTCTTTTCTTTTTTCCCTTAAAGGTTTAAAAGAATCTATTAAAAGTTCGGTTAGAGACTTTTTAAACTCGGCATAACCTTTACCTTTGAATTTTTTTTCCAACTCTAAAATAGATTTCCCGCCAACCAAACTATAAATTGTTAAAAGGTTAGAAATCCCCGGTTTTTTAATCGGGTCGTATTTTATTTCTTTACCCAAATCGGTAACCGCCATCATCACTTTCTTTCTAATAATTTCTGGCGTATCAAACAATTTAATACAGCCCTTTGGTTCGTCAGTTTTTGACATTTTTTTTGCTGGATTTTGCAAAGACATAATTTTTTGGCCTTCGGATAACAATGCCTCAGGAATTTTAAAGACCCTTCCAAACATTCGATTGAATTTTCGAGCAATTTCTCTGGTTAATTCAACGTGCTGGACTTGGTCCTTACCGACCGGAACCAAATCAGTTTTATAAAGCAGAATATCAGCCGCCATCAAGAGGGGATAATTTAATAATCCCGCATTAATATATTCTGGATGCTCTTTTGATTTTTCTTTAAATTGAGTCATTCTTTTCAAATCCCCTAAAGGGCAAATTGCTCCCAACAACCAAGTCAATTCAGCGTGCTCCTTGACTTGAGATTGAACAAAAATAATTGTTTTTTCCGGATTTAAACCCGCCGCCAAATAAACAATGGCTGTGTCTAAAATTTTTTTCTGCATCTCTTTTGGTTTAAAAGGAGTGGTAATGGCGTGCCAATCAACGATGCAAAAAAGACATTCAGCTTTTTTTTGAAGTTCAATCCATTGCTTAATTGCGCCCAGATAATTTCCAATATGCAATTCGCCAGTCGGCCTAATGCCGCTAAATACCCGCATTGTTTGAAAGTTAAAAAGTATAAAAAGTAGAAATGGTAGAAAAAGTTAACGATTTCTACGACTTGTACGATTTCTACTTTTAAACCTCGATTAGTACTGGTAATATCATTGGTCGTCTTTGAGTTTTTTGATAAAAAAATTCACCAATTTTATTTCTAATTTCGTCTTTGACATAAACCCAATTAACCGCTCCACCGGCTCCGGTAGTTTTGTGGATAATTTCAATAACTTTTTTTCTGGTTTCTCTTAGCAATTCTTTAGATTCTCTTAAATAAACAAATCCTCTTGATATTATATCAGGAGAACCCTTGACTTTACCAGTTTGTCTATCCACTACCGCTACAATCACGAACATTCCATCTTTGGCTAACATTTGTCTGTCTCTTAAAACCACCTCGCCGACATCGCCAACGCCCAAACCGTCAACCATAACATAATTAGAAGGAACCTCTGTTTTTTCAATAAAAATTTTCCCCGGGCTTAAATTAACTACCTGTCCATTTTCAGCTATGGCGATGTTTTTTTCTGGTATTCCAACTTTTTTGGCTAAATTTCCATGGGAAACCAACATCGAATATTGACCATGAATTGGCAAGAGGAATTTCGGCCTCATAATCTCTATCATTTCTTTTAACTCATCTTGTTGAGCATGACCACCGGCATGAATATCCATCATTTGATAATGAAAAACCATTACTCCCTGTCTTAAAATTTCATCTTTTAAAACCTGAACCGTTCTTTCGTTTCCCGGGATTACCGAAGAAGAAAGAATTACGGTATCGCCCTTTTTGAAGCGAATAAAATGATGTTCTCGGTTGGCAATTTTCATTAAAGCAGCCGATCCTTCTCCCTGAGCGCCGGTGCAAATAACAGTTATTCTCGAATCTGAATATTTTTCTTTTTCTCTAACATTGATTATTGTTCCTTTTTTGGATTTAACATATCCTAAGATTCTGGCAATTTCAACATTTGTTCTCATTGAATATCCTTCCAAAATTACTTTTCTACCGAATTTTTCTGACAAAGCGATAATTTGCTGAATTCGATTAATTAAAGAAGCAAAAGTAGCGGTGATAATTCTGCCTTTGGCTTCTTCGAAAATTTTTTCTAAATTTTTTAAAATATCTTTTTCTGAAAAAGAATGTCCCTCTTCTTCAGCCCCGGTGGAATCAGACATTAAAAGTAAAATTCTTCTTTTTGAAAAATTTCGAAGTTTCTGGAAATTGGTTGGCAAATCGTTAATGGGCGTTGGGTCAAATTTGAAATCAGAAGTATGTAAAATGTTGCCGACCGGCGTTTCGATAAAGAATCCAAAATTGTCAGGAATATTGTGATTAATTCTGAAAAATTCAATTTTAAAGGCACCCAATTTAATTTTTGTTCCATTTTTAACTTCTTCCAAATCTAATTTTGGTTGGTTTGGAAAATCATCCTGTCTTTTTAGAATTATTCCTCGAGTTAAAGGAGAGGCAAACATTTTAGGATTACCTAATTTCTTCACCAAATAGGGGACAGCTCCGATATGGTCATAGTGGCCATGAGTGAAAATTATTCCCAAAATATCATTTTCTCTGCCTCTTAAATAAATAATGTTGGGAATGATATAGTCAATTCCGGGCATGCTTTCCTCTGGCAATCTGAACCCCAAATCAATAATTAAAATCTTTTTCCTGTATTCTAATAACGTCATATTTCTACCTACTTCTCCAAGACCACCCAAAGGAATGATTCGTAAATTTGATTGTCTCGCCAATTTACTCATATATCAATTACTTAATTAAAATATTAACGAATTACGAATTAACGGATTTAAACCTTTTAATTATTTAATTCGTTAATAAAAAATTAAAACATTTTAGATATTCTTGGTGCCGGGAGTGGGATTCGAACCCACAAGGGATTTCTCCCAACAGCTCCTGAAGCTATCGCGGTTTCCGGTTTCGCCACCCCGGCTATTTTAGAGATTTTTTTAAAAATTCTAAATTTTTGGGCATTTTCTCTAAGGGTTTTTTAAAGCGGAGCTTGGGAACAATTTTGTAATTTTTGTTTTTTATCCAGCCGGATTTAGTGTAAAAATAGCAAGCCCCTTTCATTTTTTCGATATCTTCGTAAATATTTTTATTTTTTTCCAGGACCCAATTCCCGGTTTCCAAAGTTTTTCCTGAAGGATTAATAATGACAAGTAAATAATTAGGTGGAATGATAATCCATTCCCCCTTTTTAGCTTTTATTACAAAAACATCTTTTACGGTTTTGCCTTTGGTTTTTTGTATCAAAAATAATGCTTCGCCATTCAATACTGTGTAAAGTTCTTGGTAACCTTTCCAGTTACGATTGCCTTTTGTTTTTACGAATTCCTTTCCCAACATTCCAGCAGGAATAATTGTAATATCATATCTTAAATCATCCTTTCTTTTAATACCTCGATACACATGATAAAGTTTTAAATTAGGTGCGGTTTTTAACCACTTTTTATCATAAAGAACATCTTTCATATCATACAAATATCGTATTTCCGGTTTTGTTTTTAATTTTAAGTTGTAATTTTTAATTTTAAATTTTAATTTTTTCATTTATTTTAATACCCTTTGGGTCCTAATGTACCAATTTTCAACTCCAGAGAATCTTTGGCTAGGGTTAACAATAATTTTAGGTCCGACTCCTTTAATTTCAGAAGAAACGAGATAAAAATAATCAGGATTAAAGAGAAAAACCGTCGGCGCATCATTAATCAGGGTATTTTGGAATTCTTCATATTTTTTAGTTCTTTCTTGGAAATCCTGGGTTTTTCTCGCTTCTTCAAGTAATTTATCAATTGTTTTATTTTCGTATAAAGCTAAATTTAATCCCGGGTCCTTTTTTTGAGAGGAATGCCAAAAAGGATACGGATCTAAAATTAAACCTAAGGCCTGACCGAACAAAAGGGCTTCGTAATCTCTGGGTTTTATTATGTCTCTTTCTAAAACCGGAAGGTCGAAGGTTTTAATCTCAATATCAGCTCCTAAATCTTTCCATTGTTCTTTTAGGAGATTTGCTATTTCAATCAAAAATGGTTGGTTAATTGTGGTTAAACAAAAAGAAAGAGGTAAATTTTCAGCAGGTGTTTCAAAACAAATTTCATTCAATTTTTCTCTCGTGGTTTTACTGACAATACCAGTTCCTTGTTTAAATCCCCAGGGGTCTAAAATTTCTTCTTTGTATTTTTCTTGAAATTTAATTACCGCTTCTTTGGCAGAATTTCCAAAGAAACCAGTGATTTCTCCCCCGGGGTAAATTTCAGGATCTTTGGCTAAGCATTTCTGGAGTTCTTCTACTTCTTTTCCTCTCGAGCCCACTTTTAAATCGCTTTTAAATTGAAATTCGATTTCTTTCTGGATAGTTTTTACTCTTTTCCCCGTTTCGGTTTCTTTGAAACCAGCATTTTCTAAAATTTCTTTGGCTTTTTCTAAATCAAATTGATAAAAAGTTTTTGGAAGAGAAAATCCATAAATTTCAGGTAAAATCGGAGAATCAGTAATTTCCCCTTGATTTTCAAGAACTTTTTCCAATATTTCACCTTTGTTAACAGCATAATTTAAGGCCACTCTAACGTCTTTTTCATTTAAAACTTTTGATTTCTCGGGATTGAAGAAAACAGCGAAATATCTGGGCATAAAAAAAGAAAAAGCACAACAATATTCTTTTAAGGATTTGTAATTTCTGGGGTCAAAAACTGAAAAACCTTGAATTTCTTTTGTTTGGAAAGCCCAAATTAAATCCTCTTCTTTTTCAAAAAAATTAAAAGTAATTTGAGAAAGATTTGGTTTTTTTCCATAATAATTAGGATTTGAAACTAAAGTTAAAGATATAGGTTTTCCTAATCCATTCTTTTTTAACTCTTTAAATTCGTAAGGACCGGACCCAACCGGGTTTAAATTCTGTTCACTAAAACGAAAATTTTGAGCCGAGATTTTTTCCCAGATATGTTTGGGTAGAATTTTTAAGGTTAAGTATTCTAAAAAAGGAGGATAAGGATTTTTTAGTTTAAAGCGGAGTGTTGAATCCGAGATTCTCTCGATTTCAACTCCTAACCAATTGGCCCGGAGAGGGCTATTATATTCTGGATCCTGGATTATTTTGATAGTAAAAATTACATCATCAGTTGTTAACTTTTGGCCATCAGACCAAAAAATATTTTCTTTTAGATTACAATCGTAAATTTTTCCTTCTTCTTGAATTTGACAATCAGCTAAATCTGGAACGATTTCTCCTTTCTCGTCGTATTTCATTAACCCTAAGAACAAAAGTTCGGTTAAATCATGATCAACATCATTTAAAGGGGCATAGATAGGATTAATATACTGAGGAAAACCTATTACTCCTTCTACGAAAATTCCTCCCGGGGCGGGTTTAATTTCAGTATTCGCAAAATAAAAATTAATTAAAAGAAAGGTAAATGACCAAAAGGTTAAAAAGAAAAGAAGGGAGAATAAAATTTTTTCCTTTTTTGAAAGGATTTTAAAAAACTGGAACCATTGGTTCTTCGAAGGCCATTTACTAATCCTGAAATTTAAAAGAGACATTTTGAATTAAAAAACTAAATTGAGAGTAGCCAAAATAATAAAGAGAATTCCAAAGATTATAGTTGCCCAAAAAATCTTTTTCTCAACCCCTCTTCTTTGGCTATAAAAGCCGGTTTCGCCGAAAATCGAACCCAAAGCACCTCCTCTTTGCTGTAAGATAATAAAGAAAATTAAAAATATAGACACAATAATTTGAGCAAAAGGTAAATATTCTTCCATTATTTTTACCCAGTAGTGACCCCGTCCCCCTAAGTTTATTACAAAGGTTACCTAATTTATCATATTTTAAAAACATAACAAATATTGAATAAACTCAATTATGGGCATAGGGGGCGGGGCTACTCTACTGGGTTTTAGAAGGAATAAAAAGAGGGAAAATTAAATTTAATCCCCAAATAATAATACTGGTTAGAAAAAGCGATAAGATGGTGGAAATTTTAAGTTGAGGAAAAAGGCGAGCAACAATCCAAACCATTCCCATATTAATGATTAAACTAAAAAGACCAAAAGTGAAAATTCGCAGAGGGAGAGCAATGATTTTTAAAACTGGCTTGATGAAAAAGTTTATTAACCCCAAAACAATACCGGCTAAAATTAAAATTTGCCAAGAACCGGCAAATTCTACTTTAGGTATAAATCGAATTGCCAGATAAAGACCCGAAATTCCAGCTAAAATTTGAGAAATCAACCGTTTCACAGTGATAAATAAAAGTTAGCAAAAATTAAATTGACTGTCAACCCCGACACCAATTTCGCATTTGAAATTAGGAATTTAATCAGAGATACCTATTAGAATTAAGTTTAACTTCTGCGGCACACGGTGGGCGAATAGCCCAGCCCACCAAAGGCGGACCTCACTATTCGCAAGGTGTGTCGCCACGAACTCTATGGCGAAATTGGTGCGGGGTCAACTCAAATAACCTTTTTTCTCTTAATTTTTTATGATAAGAGATGGTAAACCGTCGCGGCACGCCATCGCTTCGCTCGGCTAACACCGCTCCTTAAAACCTTGCGGTTTTAATATTTCCACTACGAGAAAACACCCAGTTTTCCCGACCCCTTTCTGCCGATTTGCACTTACTCAAAAAGATGTTTTTTTCTTAACTTTTTATGGTAGGTAAGTGCAAATCGATGGGCTTCGTCTCGCAATTGCAAAATTAAATTGAAAATTTCTCTGGGCAAATTTTTCAATAAAATTGGATTCCCCGCACCAGCCCCGCACCCTTTCGAAAGGGCGGGGCGGTGCGGGACTGGTCCAGCACCGAGCCCCGAACTAGAACGAAGTTCAGTTCGGGACAGTCCAGAACCGAGTTCTGCTCTGGTTCTGGGCTTTGCTCTGGTGCTGGGTTTCTCTCCTTCAATAGATAATTTATTTTCTTTTTTGGCTAAAGCTAAAACGCTGATCGATGCTGATTTTACTGATTTATACTGATTTAAAACTTCTAAAGCAGCATTTAATTGAGCCTTGCCTCCATCGATTAACATTAAATCTGGATAGGGCCATTCTGGATGTTTAAACCGTCGGTTTAAAATTTCTTTTATCATTACAATATCATTTGGTTTTCCAGAAATTTCGATTTTAAATCTTCGGTAAAAATCTTTATTAGGAAGACCGTTGATAAAAGTTACCATTGCTCCGGTGGCTAATTGCCCCTGAATGTTTGAAACATCATAGGCCTCAATTTTAGAAATTTCCTTTTTTGTTTTCAATATTTCTTGTAAGATTTTTTGAACTTCGGGCCAGTTAAAAATTTTTGCCTGTCCGACTTCGCCTGGACGACCTGCCCGACTTGCCTTTGGCAACTCGAAGGCGGGCGGGAGTCCTGGCAGGCGGGCGTGAGCCAAGATTTTTTCCAGAGCTGAAATTTGATCTCTTATTTTAGCCGCCCTTTCGAAATCTTGCAATTTTGAGAGATTTTCCATTTCTTTTTTTAAATCTTTTAAAACTTGAGTTTTCTCTCCTTGAAGGATTTTAAAGATATTTTCAGCATTTTTTTGACACTCCCTTTTTATTTTTTCAAATAAAATTTTCTCTTCCAATTTAATTTTTGTTAAACAAGGAGCTAAGCATCTCCCCAAATGATACCAAAGGCAAGGTCTCCCAGAACCAGAGCAGAGCTCGGTTCTGGGCTTCGCTCTGGTGCGGGGTTTTGGTAAATTTTTACAAGACCGGTAGGGGAATACCTTCCTCAAAATTTTTAGAGTTTGCTTTAAGGCTTTTCCATCGACAAAAGGACCCGTATATTTAGAAGTTGGAATTTGGAAGTAGGAAGCGGGCAAACCTCTTTTCCTTATTCCTAATTCCTTCCTCCTTCTTCCTTCAGAAATTGGTTGATGGGTAATAAATATTCTGGGAAAATCCTCATTTGTAATTCCTACAAAAAAGTAGTTCTTATCATCTTTCCAAATTACATTATATTCTGGCTGGTATTTTTTGATTAAATTTGCTTCTAAAATCAAGGCCTCAATTTCGGAGTTAGTCTTGATGTAGCCAATTTTCTTCACCCTGTTAAATATCCCGCCCTGCTTGTGGGGCGAGGATACCGCTTCGCGGTATTTAACAGGGTGAAAATGATCTTTTACTCTTTCACGGATATTTGCTGCTTTACCAATATATAAAAATTTTCTTTCTTTAAAACAATAAACACCCGAATCTTTTGGTAGCCGGTTGATTTTTTCCTTTGCTTGGAATATAAATTTCCCTTCCATTTTTTAAATTTATCTCAAAATTTTTGATTTTTCAACTAGAAACTTTCTGAAATAAAAACCGAAGGACCGGTCCTCCGGTTTTCGTCAATTTATCGGTCGTCTAGTTCTACTATCTCGGTAATTCCTTTACTCTTTCAGTTAATTGGGAAATTGCATCAGCAATTGAGGCTATCATCCTTTCTATATATTTTAGAGTAGTTTCTCCCTTACATTGAGCTATTTCAGCAGCAGTTTTACCATAATATTTCTGAACAAAATTAACATCATTAGTAGTTAAACAGCCATCCCAATCCACATCTCCTTTTTCATTGTAATTAGCTGCTCCTTCACAGGCACCAAGATTTGCACTAATAATTACCACATCATAGATATTCACCACTCCATCTCCATTCAAA
>Ga0180009_10006066_pt1 | contig 12785 bp, 7 predicted proteins | sample OS_PC_MetaG_FD_123537 | JGI IMG/M metagenome (GOLD analysis project Ga0180009, IMG submission 123537) | Groundwater microbial communities from the Aspo Hard Rock Laboratory (HRL) deep subsurface site, Sweden - OS_PC_MetaG | ecosystem: Environmental > Aquatic > Deep subsurface > Groundwater...
CGTAGACGACCGCGCCTGCGGCCCCTCCCCCGATGAGCAGCACCACGAAGCCAACCCCGAAGATGATTCCGAGACCCGAACCGCCTCCACCGTTCCGACGTCGTGGCGGAGCAGCCGGCGCATAGCCGATGGGTCCGGCGTTCGGGGAAGGATAGGCCGCTGCGGGGGGCATCGCCCCTGCCGGCGGAGCAAAGGCAGCAGGCGAGACGGCATGGTCAACAACCGTTGCGGCGGGACCAGCTGGACTGCCGGCTGGAGGGATCGGCACGCCGGCGCCGTCCACTTCGAGAGGCGGTCCGCCAGGGATGGTACCTCCCCTGCGCCCTAAGCCGCCGTATCCGTCGTCAGGCGGGTCGAAGCTCCCGGGTGGTTGATTCATCTCACGATTCTCCTCTGCGCATCGGTGACGACTCTTCTGATCTCTACCGGAAACCATCGCCTTCTGCCAGAGCGCACCATCTTCGATTCCTTGACACGTTCGGACCCATCCGGAGCCCAACACTTTGCACAACGTTCAGATGCATCAAGCCCCGTCTGCGCTGCGGGTCGATATTCGGAACAGGGGAGCACACCAGCCCACACTCTCCGCCATGAGAACGGAACAACCGTGCAGGTGGGGTTCACTTCAGCACTACCTCTTGCGTTGCATCCATGTTGAGATCGTCCAACCTCAGGGAAGTCATTTACCTGGGTGGACGTATCAATGTCCGGACGCATGCACCGTGACGTCGCAGAAGATGAGAAGCTAGCACCGGGAGAGGGTCGATGCGCTTGAACACGTTGGGTTGGAGCTTGTGCCTGGCCGGCATCTTGGCCGCCGGGTGTACCATACAAGAGGCCGCCGACGACGCCGACGGCGGCGCTGGCGCTGCTGGCGCCGCGGGGACGGGTGGCGCCACCGCAGGAACAGGAGGTGGCACCGCAGGTTCTGCGGGCGCGGACAACAACCCGTGTGGCGCGGTGCCCCTCGGTGGAGAGTGCGTCGACGAGTCGACCATCCGCACGTGCCTGCAACCGGACGGATTGGACGGCATGGACGAGGCTCGCATCGTCGAGAGCACGTGCCCGCCGGGGCGCACGTGCAAGGTGGGGGCGAACGGTGCAGCATGTGAGATCGTCGGCGAGTGCACGCCGGGCGATGTGCAATGCAGCTACGATGGGCGCTTCGTTCGCAACTGCGAAGGCACGGGCGAGGACACTCACTGGGTGGACGTTGCGTGTGACGAGAACGCGGGAGAGAAGTGCGTTCCGGGCTCACCGAGCACCCCGGCCGGGTGTCGCTATGTGCCTGCTGCCAGCGGTGGAGGCACGGGGGCCACGCTCGCGGGACGCATGCAGTACCAGTATCGTCCGATTCGCGATGACAACTTGGGGTGGGGTGACATTCGCACCACCGACGTCGTGGACATGTACATCACGATCTACGACAACGGAGAGTTCATCGGCGCGGGTCTGTCGGGTTGGGACTCTGCGACTGAGCAGTTCACGGGCGACGGTTCCTTCGTTGCGCTGTTGACGCGCGAGATGACGGGACCCGACACCCAGGTGTGGGCGTGGCCCATCGTGTTCAACTACACGACGGGGATGCCAGCGATGGCGATCGCCAAGCTCAAGAACACCGACGTGATCGACAACGCGCGCGAAGCCAACGAGTACTGGGCATGGGGCATCGACATCGACCCCACCACGACGGACTTCGGCATCTGGGAGATCAAAGAGACCGAGTACTCGGGTGCGCTGCACATCTTCTCGTGGATCGACTACGGCTTGTTGCGCACGTCGCAGGGCATCAGCGACAAGCAGATGTCGGTGGCGGTGTACTGGGATCCGAACACCGGAACGCCTTCTTGCGGCGCGTGTTTCTGCGGCCCGCCCTGCGGCGGCGCGCAGCTGCAGTACGGCGATTCCGCATCCGAGACGGACTATTACGACAGCTGGATCGCCCTTGGCGGTCCTCCGAGCGACGGCTCCACGGAATGGGCGCGCGCGGTCATCTCGCACGAGTTCGGCCATTACGTGATGCACAACTACTCGGTGTCCCCCGGTGAGGGAGGGCAGCACTTCGTCAACGCCGCGTCGAGGCCGGGCCTGGCCTACAGCGAGGCGTGGGCGACGGCGTTTGGCTGCTCGAACATCGGAAACTCGATGTACGTCGACGAGCAGTCCGGCTCATTCTTCTGGGTGGACATCTCGAAGTATACGTACTCGGGTGGCGGACTCGAGCTGCCGGATCCGAACGGGCCGATCGATCAGTACATCAACGAGAACGTCGGCGCGGGCATGATCTGGAAGATGTACGCCGATGGCGCGCAAGATCCGGACGGTCGCGGACTGGGCGATGCGGGGATCTTCGGCGCGTTGACCTACGACAAGCTGGTCAATGGTACGTACAACCGGGGCTACGAAAAGGTAGACCTCATCGACTACTTCGACTCGGCGATCTGCTCGAGCAGCGCCAGCGAGGCGGACATCAACGCAGTCATTCAAACCACGGGGTTCCCGTACGACCCTGCAACCAGGCCGTGTCAGTGATGGGCAGAGCGATGAGGAAGGTCAACATGACGAAGTCGAACAGGTGGTTGGGTGCGGGTGCCCTCTGCGCGCTGCTCGCGGTTGTTGGGTGCACGCCGAATGGAAACAGCAACGGGGGTTCGAGCGCTCAGCCGCCCGCTCCCATGGCACAGAACCCGTCGGGGCCCACGCAGCGCGGCATGAGCGCGCCGGTGATCCTCAATCTGCGGGGACCGTCTCCGACGCCCGCGGGCGGCAACATCACCCTCGATCTCGAGATCGTGGTGAACGAACCGATCAACGCTCCGGTCTCGCTTCGGGTGATGCTTCCCCAGGGCGTGCAACTGGTGTCGGGTCAGCCCACCGAGGTTCTCAGCCTCCCACAAGCGGGCAAGCTCTACCGGCAGTACGTCGTGTACGCCCCCGGCCCCTTGAGCCAGCCGGTGCAAGTCGAGGCACAAGCGACCGGTCCCAACAATGCATGGGGCTTCCGCGCGCATCGACAGTACCCGGAGGCGGTGAACAACCTGCCCCCGTACCCACGGCGTCCGGGCGTCGGCCGCCCCCCCGTCGTGCGACCATAGTAGCTCTCAGCGTTCAGCTGTGAGCGGTCAGCCTCAGACCCGATCTCAGCCGTCAGTTCTCCGCCCTCAGCCTGCCGAATCAGGTGGGAGCGCGGTAGCAATCTGACCCACAGCCACTGATCGAGCACGAGCACGTGATTGGACCACGTCCAAGTCCACGAGTCGGAGTGAGCGACAAGCCAATCCGACCTACAGCCTACGGCCTACAGAGGCCGTTTCAAAACCGTGCTCGGACTTGAGATACCCAGCGCGGGCTGAGAGCCCGCGGCAACTCATGGGAAAGCCCACCGCAACGGCGGGCTTAATTCGAAACACCGAACTGCACGACCTCTGGTTGGAGGACGTGTGGCTGTGACGCTCGTCAATCTCGGCGACTACGTCCAGATCGATGCAAGCCAGGCGTTCCAGATCCTTTCGACGGGGCGTGTGCTCGTATCCTCTGTTGCGCTATTCGTAAGCCCGCCAATGCGGGCTTTCCCAGAAGTTGGCGTGGGCTCTCAGCCCGCGCAAGGCGACTACCGCTCGGACTTGTCGTCGGCCTCAGCCCCGAGCCGATCCGGGTTCGGACTTGTTTTAAAGCGGCCTCTTCAGCAAGGCCATGGGTTGATTTCGGGAAGTCGAATTGAGCGGCAAGGCGATGGCCCCTCGAATCGATGGATCGCGTCCGATTTTTGGGCAAGATTCTCAGAGCGGACGCGTAAGCTGCTGGCGATGACCTGACACTCTGTACGACATCATGGCAGATCTGACCCCAGGAGAACTCGTTGCGGACCGATACCGCGTCGACCGATTGATCGGTGTCGGAGGAATGGGTTCCGTGTACGAGGCCCACGACCCGGCCTCGTCGCAGCGTGTCGCGATCAAGGTGTTGCACAAAGCGTTGCAGCGCCACCCGGTCATTCCGAAGCGGTTCGTGCAAGAAGCGATGGCTGCGCGCGCACTGACCACACCGTTTGCCGTGAAGGTCGAAGGGACCGGCAACCTGGCCGATGGCTGCCCATTCATCGTCATGGAGTTCCTCGACGGCGTCGATCTGGGCACGCTGGCGAGACAGCTCGGGGGCAAGCTCGCGGTCGATCGCGTGGTGCGTCTGGCCGATCAAGTCGCCTCGGCGCTCGAAGAGGCACACGCTCGCGGGATCGTGCATCGCGATCTCAAACCGGAAAACATCTTCGTCCTGCAGACCCCGCAGGGCGAGATGATCAAGGTCGTAGACTTCGGCATCTCGAAAATCCTCACGCGCGAAGATGGCATCCGGCTGACGCAGACAGGCACCACGCTTGGGACGCCGCAGTACATGCCGATGGAGCAACTGCGGGGCGTGAGAGATCTCGACGGCCGCGTGGATGTCTATGCGCTGGGCGTCATGCTCTACGAGATTCTCGCCGGCGTGCGTCCTTACGATGGATTCACTTATGAGGAAGTGATTGTCAAAGTGGCGACCACCACGCCGCCACCGCTGTCCACCTACCGAGGCGATCTTCCGCCGGCCCTCGTGGAGATGGTCGATCGCGCCATGCAGCGCGAGCGGGAGACACGCCTCGGCAGCATGACCGAGCTCCGCCAGATCCTAGCTACGTTGCATGGCCAGGCACCGATTTCGACGCCTGTCGGGGTGCCGGTTACACCGTCGACCAACTATGCGCCGGTGGGCCCCAAAGGCACCGAGCCCTTGGTTCAAGCCGATCCAAGATTGACACCCATGCCGCCAGCCGTGGCGGATCGCTCGTCGATGACGTCGGCCCGTTCGGCCAGAAAGTCTTCGGCGGTGTTGCCGCTGGTCCTGTTCGTTCTGCTCATCGGGGGGGCGGGCTTGCTGCTGACCGTGGGGGGCGCCGGCATCTGGTACTACCTCACATCGAGCGCGGAACCGGAAGCGGTCCAACTACCCAGCAAGGGTCAGCCGGCCGGCACGACCTCCAAGATGAAGGGCAGAGCGCAGACGAAGTAGGGGGTCTCGAAGATCGCGTTTGCGATCACAGGAACAGGTACAGGGCCACGGCGCCGATCGCCACCAGCAGGCCCAACAGCCCTGCCGCAACAATCACCAACACCCACACCAGCGTCTTGGAAGGGCCTTTCGGTCGAGGCGATGCGTGCGACACGGCAGGTGCCGAAGCCACGACAGGAACCGAGGGGACCTCGTGATCGGGCAGTGTGCGAGCGGGGGGGAGCGGTGCGGCGGGGACAGGGTTCCGTGATGGGTCCTCGATCACCTGGGTTCGGCCGGCGCTCGGACGGGGTTGTCTCACAGCTTCGGGTTGACGCCCCGGTTGGTTCATCGCTGCCCCGCCCGCTTGGTTCATCGCTGCCCCGCCCGCTTGGTTCATCGGATGACCGCCCGTTTGGTTCATCGCTGCCCCGCCCGTTTGGTTCATCGGATGACCGCCCGTTTGGTTCATCGCTGCCCCGCCCGTTTGGTTCATCGCTGCCCCGCCCGTTTGGTTCATCGGATGCCCGCCCGTTTGGTCCAACGTCGGGGTCGCTGCCGCTTGCACGACCACCGGGGAACGTCCCGACCAGTACGGAGCCATCTCTTGACGAAGCTGCAACATGCTCCCAATTCGCTCGTCGCGCTCGCGCGCCATCGCGCGATCAACGACCTGCACGAGCCCAGGCAATAGATCGGATCGATAGGTACCCAACGACGGAGCGGTGGTCGTCGCGACCTTCAGAATCACTTCTTCATAGGTGAACCCGTCGTACGGACGAACCCCCGCGAACATCTCGAAGAGCACCACGCCGAGCGCATAGACATCGACACGACCATCGAGGCCTTTGGTACCGCGGAGTTGCTCGACGGGCATGTATTGCGGGGTGCCCACCGTCACGCCGGTTTGCGTGAGTTTGACGCCGTCTTCACCGGAAAAGATCTTCGAGATGCCGAAGTCCACGACCTTGACCAAGTCGCCGTGGGGGGTCGGAATGACGAAGATGTTCTCGGGTTTCAGGTCGCGATGAATGATGCCGCGCGCGTGGGCGTCGTGGATACCCTGGGCAACCTGATCGGCCAGATAAAGGACGCGTTCGCTGTCGAAGCGTGCTCCCTCGCGTTCGATGACGACATTGAGGGGCGCCCCCTCGAGAAACTCCATCACGATGTAAGGAGAACCGTCGGCCATGTTGCCGGTGTTCTCGACCTTCACCGAGAAGGGGGTATCGAGGGCGCTGGCAGCCTGCGCCTCGCGAAGGAATCGCTGGGGAATCACCGGATGCAAGAGCAACTGCCGGTGCAGTACTTTCATCGCGCAACGACGCCCCGTGGTGACATCGTGCACCTCAAACACTGACGCCATTCCACCCGAGCCGATCATCCGGCTCACGCGGTAGCGTTGATCGACGAGGTCCCCTGCGCGCAACTCACCCATGGCGGCTCAGCCCGACAGCAGCATACCCGACCAGCGCATCGCGACCCCATCGAATTGGGGCGATTCCGTCAAATATCCCCATCGCTTCCCCCTCTCGGCAGGACGTCATTGGCTGGGTGGTGGAGGCCAACCCGGGATGGGAATCGTCGGGATGCCGGAGGGTACTGTGAAGGGCGGAATGACGCCCGACGGGATGGAGGACGGAAACGGTGGCAGCGCAAAACCACCGTCGGGGAAAGGCGGAATAGCGAGTCCTCCGTCGGGCAACCCGGGAATCCCAAAGCCGGCGTCCCTACCTGCATCGCGCGTGGGAGGTCGAACCGTCGAGGTGGTCGTCGGCGTGGTCGCGGTGGTGGTAGCGGGCGGTCCGATGGGTGACGTCGGGGTCGCGACGGCGGTGGATTCGGCGGTGACGGTCGTGGGTGGCGTGATCGTGGGCAAGGTGGTCGGTTCGCCAGAATCGTTCCGGTCGACGACGAAGAATGCGATGACCGCCGCGGCGGCCAGTGCGCCGAGGACACCGGCGAGCACCCCGATGATGGTCCAGGTTGCGGACTTCTTCTTGCGGGGGGGCGAAGAGTAGGTGAGCACGGGCGCGGGTGCTTCGGGTCCGAACTGCATGGGCGGCATCTCTGCCGTTGCACCGTATTCGCCACCCAAGTCCGTCGCAGCGCTACCGATCGAGAGTCCGGGCCCCGCCCCATCACCGAGCACGGTGCCGGTCCGACCGCCTTCGCCCGATTCGGAGGGAGGAAGGGTGGGCGACACACCCGTCGGCGGGGCGTCGGGATCGGTGCCGGGTTGCGTGGGTGCGGGTCCCTGAGGAGCGGCGGGAGCGGAGAGCACGGCCGTGCCATGGACGGGCGGCACCGGCGGGGTAGCCGCCATGACACTCGGATAGTTGCGGACGCCGGCGGCTTGGGCCGACGCGGTGAAGAAGGGCAGGATGGCTCCGCGCATTTCCGCAGCGCTGCTGAATCGGTCCTCGACCCGCCCGCGGAGCGCGCGTCCAACAGCATCGGAGAGTCCCTGCGGCACAGTCGGCACGAGGTCGATCAGGCGGCTCACGCGGCCCGCCATCACCAGAGCGGCCATGGCTTGGGGTTCACTGGCTTCGACGGGTCTGCGCCCCGCGATCATTTCGAAGAGGATGACGCCGGCGGCGTAGAGGTCGGCGCGATGATCGACGGTATCTGCGGAGAACGCTTGCTCGGGTGCCATGTACTCGGGCGTTCCCATCAGGGCGCCGGGTCGAGTCAAGCCGGGCTGGACTTCCGCGATCGAACGAAGCTTGGCGATCCCGAAGTCCAAGAGCTTGAGCAGCGGACCGTTTGGCGTGGGGACGATGAAGACATTGTCCGGCTTCAGATCGCGGTGGACGATGTTTCGTGCGTGAGCGACCTCGAGACCGTTGAGGACCTGCGCGGCGTATTCGAGCGCCACGCCGAGCGGCAGCCTGGGGTTCTGGTTCATCGCCTGCTGCAGGCTCTCGCCCTCGAGCAGCTCCATGACGAGATAGGGCAGGCCCTCGGCAGATTGGTCGACGTCGGAGACGTGGACGACGTGGGGGCTACGGATGCTGGCGGAGACGCGGGCTTCTTGGAGAAAGCGGGCGACCAGTCCCTGCCGCGAAGCGAGCAGCGGGTTGAGGAACTTGAGGGCGACCGCGCTTCCGAGGTACTCGTGGGTGGCCTCGAACACACTACCCATCCCACCTTCACCGATGAGACGGGTAAGGCGATACTTGCCATTGATGATCTGTCCGACCTCGGGGCGCATCACCAGGGAGCCTACCAGATGGGAAGCCTTCCCTCGACCTGTGCTATTCCACACCTGGTAGCATCGGAGGCCCCCTCGGTGGGACGGGAGAGCAATTCATGGGCAACCAGGCAACGGAATCGGGCATGAACACGACGAAACAAGCCACGGACCACGCTGGGGAAGGCGAAGTCCTGGGGTTGGACGAGAAGGGCATCCAGGCGCTGCGTGAACAGCTCGAAGCATGGCGGAACGGACCGGTCGCCCGGACGACGGCGAGAATGCCGCTTCGCAAGGAGCGGTTCACCACCTGGAGTGACCTGGACATACCGGACCTGGTGACGCCGCTCGAAGCTGGGGTCGACTACAATCGGGATCTGGGGTTGCCTGGGGAGTATCCGTTCACGCGCGGCGTGCAGCCCACGATGTACCGCGGGCGGCTGTGGACGATGCGGATGTTTGCAGGGTTCGGGACGCCCGAACAGACGAACCAGCGGTTCAAGTACCTGCTCAAGCAGGGACAGACGGGCCTGTCGACCGCTTTCGACTTCCCCACGTTGATGGGATACGACTCGGACTCTCCGCGTTCGCTCGGCGAGGTCGGTATGTGCGGTGTGGCCGTCGACTCCTTGCGGGACATGGAAGTGCTGTTCGACGGGATCCCGCTCGACAAGGTGACGACGTCGATGACGATCAACGGTCCTGCGATCGTGTTGTTGGCTTTCTACGTTGCGTTGGCGGACAAGCGAGGGATCCCGCGGTCGAAGATCGGCGGGACGGTACAGAACGACTGTCTCAAGGAGTTCATCGCGCAGCACGCTTGGCTGGTGCCGCCGAAGCCGGCCATGAGGATGGTCACCGACTCGATCGAGTTCTGCACGGCGGAGGTACCGCGATGGAACACGGTATCGATCAGCGGCTATCACATTCGCGAAGCTGGCGCGACGGCGGCGCAAGAGCTGGCGTTCACGATCGCGGACGGTATTGCGTACGTGAAGAGCTCGCTGGAGCGCGGGTTGGACGTGGACGCCTTCGCGCCTCGGCTTTCGTTCTTCTTCGACGTTCACAATGACTTCTTCGAGGAGATCGCGAAGTTCCGCGCGGCGCGCCGGATGTGGGCTCGGTTCATGAAAGAGCGGTTCGGATCCACGAGCGCCGCGAGCCTCAAACTTCGCACGCATGCGCAGACCGCGGGCGTGGCGCTCACCGCACAGCAGCCTTACAACAACGTGGTCCGCGTGGCGCTTCAGGGGTTGGCGGCGGTGCTCGGCGGCACGCAATCGCTGCACACCAACTCGATGGACGAGACCTACGCGCTCCCGACGGAGGGAGCGGCGACCATCGCGCTGCGCACGCAGCACATCGTTGCCGAGGAGAGTGGTGTGACGGGCACCATCGACCCGCTCGGTGGCAGTTACTTCGTGGAGTGGATGACCAACCGGTTGGAGCAGGAGGCGTTGACGATCATCCACCACATCGACGAGCTCGGTGGCATGGTCGAAGCGATCGAGAAGGGGTATCCCCAGCGCGAGATCGCAGCGTCGGCGTACCAGTTCCAGCGCCAGATGGAGACGGGCGAGCGAGTGATGGTGGGCGTCAACAAGTACGTGCAGGAGGACGGCTCGAAGATCCCGCTGCTTCGCATCGACGAAGCCGTGCAGCGCAACCAGAAAGAGAACTTGAGGAAGGTCAAGGAGAGTCGCGACGACGCGACGGTGAAGTCTTGCCTGGCGGAGATCCGCAAGGCGGCGGCGGGGACGACCAACCTGATGCCGCCGATCATCGAGGCGGCCAAGGCCTATTGCACAGAGCAGGAGATCTGCGACGTGCTCCGCGACGTGCTCGGGACCTACAGCGATCCTGCTGAGTTCTAGATCGATCCGGGGCAGCGACCGCCGGAGCAGAAACTAGAAACTGGTGCTACGTGTCCAATGTCCGTTCCGACGGCAGCCGAGAACCACAGAAGACACAGAGATCACAGAATGGGTTGATTTCCGCCTCGCCATCCTTCTGTGCTTTCTGTGTCCTCTGTGGTTACTCACGTGCTCTGGCTGATACGTACTCCGAGGGATTCGGAACGGACTTTGGACACGCGACACCAGGAACAGGAATGCGAACACGGAATGATGATCGTTCCAGAGTTCGGCATTCCAACGGTAGCCCGCCCGTCCCCGGGCGGTCCGGCATCCTGGTAGCCCGCCGCAGATCAATCCATCGGGCCAGGATCTTCGAACACCACCGTTTCACCGGCGAAACACGATAGATTGTAGTTCGCGAGCAGGTCCGCGACGCACTCGAACACGGGCTCGGAAGGATCGACAGGTCCGGAGGCGCCGACCAGCTCCATGAGGCGACCACAAGCGTTGTCACTCACCTCGACGGTGGCCTTGAAGTATCCATACTCGCCGCATGGCTGCATGAGCTGCGTCTTGAAGGTAACCGTCTCGCTGAGCCCGGGCTCGGTGGGCGGATGCTGATCGAGGCACAACGAGGCCGTAAGCTGCTCGCAGCTCTTCTCCACGTCTGAATCCAAGTCGATGGGCGCGTCCATGATCACCGTGTCGGAATCATCGACGTCGAACAAGGAATCGAGGGGTGCATCCGTTTCGGGCGATGCATCGAGCGCGACGTCGGCGTCACCCAACCCGGCACCTTCCACGGTCGCGGTTCCTCCGCAGCCCGCGATGGCGATCACGGCGGATGCCATGAATGGGGCGGCGACTTGACCGCGGAAGTAGACCCTGGGTGCGTCGGCGCCCACCGCCTGGACCTCGCGCTCCAGCACGGCTGCCACTTCGCTGATCGCCCGGCAGAGCTCGATGTCTCGGTGCATGGCGCTGCCGACGAGGGAATCGATCTGCGGAGCGTTGGCGTCGAGGCCGCGCCGAATCAGGGCAACCAGGGTGGAGACGGCCTGGACCTGGTCGGCGTTGACGCGTGAGACGAGGCGGGCCGCGGTTCGCTCGATCGGTGCGAGTCGGGCGCGGGGATAGAATCGCCGGGCCAGGGCGATGTTGTACGTCAGATCCGCGACGCGTTTGGCAGGGCAGCGTTTTCCGAAGTGGCGCGTAGCGATACGGGCCATCGATTCGGCCAGCGTGGCGATACGGTCGTCCGCATAGGTGTAGGTGCTCAGGAAAGCACAACCACGCAGTCGCCCCTCGTCGCGCAAACGTCGCGCCAGGCCCGTCCCGCCATAGGCTACGAGACGGACAATCTCGAAAGGAACACCGCGAACGCTGGCCAGGGCCTCGATCTCGTCTTCGACGTCCGTCAACGTTGCTTCCGGTCCAATGGCCAGACTGTTGAAGTACGTGGAGATCCCCAACCGTCGCAGCCGTCCCAGCGCCACCCGCGCCGGGATGGATGAAGGCTGTCGCCCGATCCGTCGCGACATGGAACGCGACAACGCCTCAATCCCGACGAAAGCACGGATGACGCCCAAGCGAGCCATCTCGGCGCAGACCTCGCGGGTCACCTGATCCGCGCGCAACTTCACGGTGATCGCACAGCGGGGCACGCCGCGCGACTGCATCTGGCCGAGGAGCTCCTGCACGTACATCACGGCCTCTTCGGGATCATCGGGCAGGAACGTGTCGTCCTGAAACTCGAACACGCGCGCGCCGTATTCGAACGCGAGCCCCGACATCTCGTCGGCGATGTCTCCAACGGTCCGGCGACGCACGCTCGAGCCCAACCCGATCTCCTCGAGCACGGACTGGCGCTTTTGGGCGTCAGCGCGCAGAGCAGCCACGCTGCAGTAGGCGCAGGATCGATCACAACCGCGGCTGGCGATCATGTCCGCGGTCGGGAGCCCAAGGTGCTTGGGCAGTCCCACCGGGCCGCGCCAAGGCCACGTGTTGACGCAGGAGAAGTCGCAATCCGCACCCTCGATCGGTGCCCCCTCACCCCGCAAGACGATACCGGGCACATCCTCCAAGCGACGTCGACCGATCGCAGCTTCCGCAAGCCGCACGATGGCCACCTCGCCATCGTGGCGGATGACGCCGTCGAGGTCGCGGACCGCGGACAAAAGATCGGCCGCGTGCAGGGTCGCGAAAGGGCCGCCCGCGACGATGGGTCCCTTGAATCCGAGCTGGCGCAAGCGTCGCGGGAAGGCCGCCATCAGCCACGCCGACCCTTCGTAGGAGATGCTGATCCCGGCTACGTCGGGACCATCCTCCACGAGCGCCTGCGCTGCGGTTTCGAAGTCCGCAGGAGCGGTCAGGGGGACGATGACCGGCTGATGACCTTCCGAGCGCAGGGCCGATGCGAGCACACGAAGGCCCAGGTTCTCCGAGCGAGCGAACTCGGGACCCACAAGGGCAACGCGAGCGGACAACGGCGCACTCGACATGGGGTCCGGCAGGCTAACAGTTTTGCGCACCTAGGGAAGAATCGTTTGCGGAAGCTGGAAAAAAGCCAAGACCAACGCGGTGCGTCAGCGGGGTGAGATGGCGGACGACCGGACCGCCCGGGACTACCGATCGAACTCGAGGAACGAAATGCCGAAGCCGAGGGACACCTCGTAGACGTGTGTGTCCATCAACTCGCGGTAGGCACC